>Ga0076259_101_pt1 | contig 44882 bp, 43 predicted proteins | sample RifGroF2_FD_67747 | JGI IMG/M metagenome (GOLD analysis project Ga0076259, IMG submission 67747) | Parcubacteria (Falkowbacteria) bacterium GW2011_GWF2_39_8
AATGGTATACACGCAACCTTGAGGTGGTTGTGGGAGCAATCCCGTGGAGGTTCAAATCCTCTTCTCGGCACTCAGAGGATTTTGTTAACTGTTAATTGTTAAAGGTTAATAGTTATATCGGGCGCATAGCTCAGCTGGTTAGAGCACTTCGTTTACACCGAAGGGGTCCAGGGTTCGAATCCTTGTGCGCCCACAAATAAACAAAAAATACACTCCAAAATAAGAGTGTATTTTTGTTTGTAAAAAATATTGACACAACATAAAAAAAGTGCTATTGTATACAGTTATTTTGTTCATTAAAACAATTGACTGCTAATTTTAGCCATAAATAATTAATTGCTAAAATTAGCAGTCAAACTCATCAAAAAAAGAAGGAAACTTGAAGTTTTATTTGTCGTAGTGTTGCGAATTCGATGTCCAACCCTAACCCTCGTCAACCGAGGAAAAAGGAAAAAGGAGAATCATCATGAAAAAAACCTTGTTGTATGCAATTATCGCGATGTTTTGTTTCATCGGCCGTCCGGTCCTCGCCATGAACGACGAGGCCGTAAACGATTTCTGCGTTTACCTCGAAAACGACGATGAAAAGGTCATCAAGCTGTGCGGGGAAACTTTGGTGGGAGCCAAAACCGGTGAGCTCTTCAAGACTAATGCCAAAATCGTCACTCAGTACCTTGAGATCTTCGGCGGCTTGAACAAAATTCGCTTTGAAGCTGTTGCCGCCAAATCCGCCCAGGTGGAGATACGGATTCAGAAAGGCGAAAACAACACGACAACTGCCATTTTTTGCCAACAAAAGCAGAATCAATATGTTCACTTCATAAACAACGACCTCGTCGGCGACTCCTACGTTCAAGATGTTACCGCCAGCGCAAAGGGATGTTTCGATAATGAGACTCCCCCTGATGCTATCTTCAGAGAGGTACTCGGGGTTCAAGAGGTCGACGATGATGAAAAAGAAAGAGCCGATGAGAGGTGCACAACCGTCATTGAAAACCGTGCCCCTGGCGTAGTTATTCCGCTGGATGTCACGGCGTCTTACGTGCCCGAGGTGCAAACAGATCACCTTAAGAGTGAGTTGTGCTCGATGTTCGGCAACGAGTATGCTGCCATCCGCGTCTGCACTTACGTGTGGAAGGTATCCAATCATTTCGTGGATAATCAAAATGCTGATTCCATCAAGAACTTCAGGAATCTTGCGCTCATCCTCGAAAATCACGATTTCGAGCCTGTGGGAGTTAAACAGGTAACGCATAAACCCATCGAAGTTACGATGGACGATGACACCACAGATATATACTGTGGGGACGGTTATTCGGTTGATCGATACTCAGAGGACCATCTGAAAGATGTCGTCAAGGCAATTCATTATTGCATAGTGAAGTAACCACCATAACTTTGATTTCCAAAACCCGATCACAAACCGCATTCTTTCGAGAAGGCGGTTTTTTATTTTGACAAGAATTCGATTATAATATATGTTGTAATTTACTGTTCGTTGCACAACATTGTCCCTTAAACGGGAATGTAATCTAGTAGTAAAAAGGAGAGGTCATGAATTTGAACGGCAAACTGCTTGAAGAAGTGAGAAAAATCAAGAAAGAGGAGCTTATTGTTCCTTCCAAAACTGTCAGCCCCAAAGCCCCGCTAAGTTATGGCGAGCTGTCTTTCGAAGAGTCGCAGGTAGTTACTCAACTCTTCAGACTAAAAGAACAGTTATTAACCTTCTACGAGGAAGGTGCCAAGGCTGGTGATAGCTGGAACCCTTCTTATCAAGAAATGAAAGAGGGCTTTAAAGATCCTCAAGGGAAGGTCATGACACTCATATCCCTTCTCTATGTTTCTTTTCGACTTCGCTTCGAGCTTTGTGAAATCGAAATGGCTTTTGTCTTCGACGGAACAAAGATTTCACAGCCCACTGGCTATGAACAGCCGGGAGATTTGATTGTCTGTATGAATATCGACAAGGCAATAAAATTTTTTTGCGGAGAGCGTTTCGGCATCCCACAGTTTTTTACTTCCCCTCACTGATGTGCGGGGATTTTTTTATTCCAAAAAAAAGCGGCAACTGGTGTTGCCGCATGGGTTTATATTTCGGGTGGTTCAAGAGCTCGGCGACGTTTTTCGTCGCGCTCTGCTTTTTTGCTTATATTTTTTTCCCACAATTTTTTATTGTTCAGTATTTGATAAAGATCATGTGTTGTAAAATCTGGTTGGGACTTGTACATGTCTTCCAACTCTGCCCATCTTGCCCAATCTTCCGGTGAAGTTTCTTTGTAGAACCAGCGTGGGTACACTTCAAAAAGTTTCCCGCTTGTCTTAACGTTGGGACCGGCAAAGGCCTGTCTTTGGCCGCAGATTGGTATTGAGATTGTACCGGGACAGTATTCGGCATTAAGAAGCGACTGGATGGTCCCAGCTGTTATGAATCCCAGCCACACATTTAATTGCCTATCCACGATGACTATAAAACTTCCCCTTACATTAAATGTGCCCTCCCAAAAGAAATCGATTCTTTGGTTTCGAAGCCAGCTATCGGGAGCTTTAATGAGCCATTGTGTATTGATCGATGGCAGTAGCAGCACTTCGATTGTTGCTCGTATTGCACTGCCCATGTTCCGATCAAGCAACTCGCTCTTTTTCTTCTGTTTTGCATTCCATTTTGTAATCCATTTTGCTAGCCATTGGTTAAAACGGTACAAGCCGAAAAGGATAAACAACAATATTGCACATTCAAACAGTTGCCAATACAGCGTTCCCATTTGTTCCTCCGTAGAGAGCCTACTCGCCGTAGCAAGCAAACCGTTAACTTGTCAGCCTTGATGTTTAAGGTATTTTTACCACTGACAAATAACACTGAATTATTGCATTTTACCGTGCTTATGTCAATTCCAAAACAAAAACCAACTTTTAAAGTTGGCTTTATTAAATTAGACTGAGAGTTTAAAATTCAGCAGAATTTTCAATTTCAAATTTTTTGGCAGGCTTCCATAAGTTGATTTTAAAAGTGATAGCAGACATCCTTAGGGCAAAGCAAAAAGCTAAGAGAATATTTATAAAAAGCATGCTATTAATATAATTTCGTCCATACCAAAAGGCTGCGCCCAAGACTATCGCTACTGACGCATACAAATCACGATGCATGATTTCCGGGACTTCATTCATGACCATGTCCCTGATCAGTCCTCCTCCGACCGAAGTTATGACAGCGAAAAAAACTACGGCAAATAGTCCTAGGCCTGCATTAACCGCGTGATTAGCTCCGATCAAGGCAAAGACTACCAAGCCGATGGCATCTAAAACAAGCATGAAGCTGTTGATTTTTTGAAATTTCTTAAAGAATAAAATCGTAAAAATTATGCCTATGATTATAGTCGCAATATATTTTTCATCAAAAAAATAAAAAGGAACATGATTTAAAATCAGTTCCCGTATGGTGCCGCCACCCACTGCGGTAAGAAAAGCACAGACAAATATTCCGAATAAATCAAAATCTTTTTTGATAGCAAAATAACTGCCGTAACTTGCAAAGGCAAAAGTACCTATTAAGTCTAAGATGAGTATTTCGTTTATCATTTTGATTGAAAATCTCTTATATTTATAATAGCATAGGCTAATAATAGCGACAATGCTTAGTTATAAAAAGCAAAGGAAATATTATCTAGCTTAGATTAGCCCTGCTGTGCTATAATAATAAAAGTAAACTTTAATCATTTTAATATGAATAAAAAAACTGCATTGTTAATTCTTTTGGTCTTATTTCTTTTACTGGCCATAACTTTTGCATTATTTTTTCAAATAAAAAAAATTAACAATAAAAACCAAGAAGTTGTTCCGGAGGTAATCCAGCAAAAAACATTGACTGAAGAAAAAGTCGAAAAGCAAACAGAAGCTTTAAATGCTCTGGTGCAGACGGCAGAGGTAATCAAGGCTAGCAGTACTCTGGTCAAAGAGCAGTCGGAAAAACAAGTGGAAGTTTTAAAGGAGCTCGAACAGGTGAGTGAAGAAATTAGTGCAAGCAGTACATTAGTTAAAGAAAGAGAAAGAATGCAAGCTGAGGTGTTGAAAATGTTGGAGCAGGTTAATGAGAGAAAATAAGAAAATTTTTATCAATAGGAATACAAAAAGACAGAACACATGTTCTGTCTTTTTTTGATATTGTGGGCCGTATAGGATTTACCCCTACGCTAACGCTTCGGGGCATAAACTTCTCATCCTATTCAAATCTACATAAACAATAAAACTCACCTTGAAGGCGAGTCTTATTATTATATGTGGGCCGTATAGGATTCGAAGGGGCGGAAGCCCCACGACGAAAAAGATTAACGGCTAATGATTTAAATTATTTTTACAAATACAATCTGTATTAAATTTGTGGCACCCTTGTTTTTATAGGTTCTTTTGCCCAGAACAGCCCACAATTAAAAAGAACGGAAAAAATCCGTTCATTTTAATTGTGGGCCGTATAGGATTCGAAGGGGCGGAAGCCCCACGACGAAAAGTATAAATGTTATTTTGATTTATTACTCTTTCTTTTAAAGAATTGTAATTAGATATTTTCAATCTTTTGTTTTATAGGTTCTCTTACCTAAACATCCCACAATATAAAAAAACAGAACATTCGTTCTGCCTTTTTATATTGTGGGCCGTATAGGATTCGAACCTATGACCGTCTCGTTAAGAGCGAGCTGCTCTACCAGCTGAGCTAACGGCCCGATTAAACCATTAACAGTTAACATTTGACTATTAACTTTTTGTTGGTTAACAGCTAAGTGTTAATTGTTACTGGTTATTTATGTGGCTGGAGAGAGACTTGAACTCTCGACCTCGGCGTTATGAGTGCCGCGCTCTAACCAGCTGAGCTACCCAGCCTATTTTAACTTTTAACCTTTGACCGTAAACACTTAACAAATTCAATTGGTGTTAATAGTTAAATGTTAACTGTAAATTGTTATTCTAGTGCACCCGGCAGGGATTGAACCCACAACCTTCTGGTCCGAAGCCAGACGCTCTATCCAATTGAGCTACGGGTGCTTTTAAACTATTAACCTTTTGATCACCTGCTTGCCGGTAGGCGGGTTAACAATTAACAAACTCCCTAAGAGGGACCCCAAAACCTGGTGTTTTATACAAAAAACTCCCCATCTGAGAGCTTATTTAATACTAATATATTTTATTAATAAAATCAAGCCACGAAAAAATTCTTTGAATTATCGTGGCAGGCCGTGAAAACTCTAAGAATTATCGTGGCAGGGAAGGTGAAAACTATAAGAATAATCGTTTTGGTACAAAAAAATCCGGCAATCGCCGGACTTTTTATATTTTGAAAAACTTATTTTTTCAAAGAATCTTTCAGAGTTTTACCAGTCTTGAATTTTGCGACTCTTACTTCTGGAATCTGGATTCTTTCGGTAGGATTCTGTGGGTTTACACCACCGCGAGCGTGGCGTGATTTGGACATAAAAGTTCCAAAGCCGGTGATGGTAACTTCATTACCGATTTTTAATTCGCTGATGATGATGTTTACCAATGCTTCTAGCACGCCTTCGGCTTGCTTTTTGTTTAGATTGGATTCGGTTGCCAATCTTTCGATTAATGCAGCTTTATTCATATTTTTTATTTAATTTATATTAATATTTTTTATAATTGATTTTATCTCAATTGCTTTTTTGCTCTTTTCATCTATCGTGACCAATACTCCATTCAACATTGCCGGACCGCTTTCTGGGATTTCGTGCTTGTATTTCACTTGGGTCAAGAAGGTTTTTATTATGTCTTCTTTTTTCACTCCCAGTACGCCGTCGCTTGCCCCTACCATGCCCACGTCGGTAATGTATGCAGTTCCTGATTCAGTGATTTTTGCGTCATTGGTCATCACATGAGTGTGTGTTCCCAGAACTGCGCTCACCTTGCCATCCAGGTAATAGCCCATCGCGATTTTTTCTGAAGTCGCTTCTGCATGGATATCAACTATTATAGCAGACAAATTTTCGCTTGCCAAGTTCTCTACGGCTAATATTGCCTCTATTTCTCGGAAAGGACAATTGTAGTCCATCGACATGAATACGCGGCCAAGCAGGTTTATTACCAAGATTTTATGTTTACCTTTTTTTATGACACTGTAGCCTTTGCCGGGAACTTCGGTCGGGAAATTAGCCGGCCTGACAACAGGCAATCCTTTGGTAAATATCTGTTCGGCCTGCGTCTCACGATCGAAGGCATGATCGCCCAGGGTGAAGAATTCTACGCCTGCCTCCATTAATTCAACAATGGTTGCTTCTGTAATGCCTTTACCATGAGCTGCATTTTCTGCGTTAGCTATTATGACATCCGGCTTGAATTCTTTTTTCATTTGCGGCAAAGCTTTCTTAAGCGCTTTGCGTCCGATTTTTCCATTGATATCGCCAAAGAACAAAATTTTCAACATAAAATTATCTATAGTTACAATTATTGTAGAAAATAATTAAAAATAAATGAAGTAAATTTTATCTGGCGTATTCAATGACGCGCATTTCTCTGATAACGCTCACCTTGATTTCTCCAGGGTATTTCAATTCTTGTTCAATCTTTAAAGCGATCTCTTTGGCCACATTGCGTGAGCCCAGATCATCGACTTTTTCTGCTTCGACAAAGACACGGATTTCACGGCCAGCCTGGATAGCATAGGCTTTGTCGACTCCATCAAATGAAGTAGCGATTTTTTCCAATTCTTCCAAACGATAGATATATTGTTCGAATGAATCATGTCTGGCGCCTGGTCTGGCAGCAGAGATCGCATCGGCTACTTTTACGATAATAGAAATCAAGCCTTTTGGACGGTCATCATGATGAGTCTCAATCGGGGCGATGATATCTTCTGATAAACCGAACTTCTTTCCGATGTTGGCGCCGATTTCCGGATGGGTGCCTTGCACCTCGTGATCAACTGCTTTACCGATGTCATGCAATAAGCCACCCTTCTTGGCCAAAGAAACATCAGCACCCAACTCTTCGGCAAGCATACCGGAAAGGTGAGCCACCTCGACGCTATGTCTTAAAGCATTTTGGCCATAGCTTGTTCGATATTTCAAACGGCCAATGATCTGAACCAATTTTGGGTCGAAGCCAGTGATACCCAGTTCATACATCGCTTCTTCGCCAGCCTTTTTGATATCAACAGCCAATTCTTTTTTTGCCTGCTCAATAGCATCTTCAATCTTGGTCGGATGGATGCGGCCGTCAAGAATCAACTTGTCTAATGCTCGTTTGGCGATGTGTCTTCGGATAGAAGAGAAGCCGGAAACAGTAATCACATTCGGGGTGTCATCAACGATGATCTCGGTACCGGTCAACTGTTCGATTACTTTGATGTTTCTGCCTTCACGGCCGATGATGCGGCCTTTCATTTCATCACTTGGCAGCTCCACTGAAGTGGTGGTGATTTCTGCGGTATAGGTTGAAGCCAAGCGTTGCATGGTGCCAGCCAAAAGATCGCGAGATTTTTCTTCCAAGGATTCGTTTGATTCTTTTTCTAATTTATTAATTCTATTTAATAAATCTTCCTTAACCTCAGATTCAACATTGTTAAATAAAACAGTCTTGGCCTCCTCCTTGGTCATTTGGGCGATTTTTTCCAGTTTAGACAACTGTTCTTCTTTGATTTCTTTGATTTTTTCTTTGATCTCCTCAACTTTATTGACCTTGTCATAAAGCTGCTGCTGTTTGTCTTGCAATTCAAGCAGTTTTTGGGAAAAAACCGTTTCGCGCTTTTCTAAGCGAGATTGCAGTTCGCTGATTTCGCTACGTCTGCGATTGTCTTCTTTTTTTGCCTCTTCAATAATTGAAAGGGCCTTGGTTTGTGCCTCCAGAAGCACTTCGGACTGCTTGGTTTTCGCTTCGGCAATAATCTTTTCTGCCTTGGTTTCGGCGCCTTTCATTTTGGAAGTTGCCTGCATTTTTCATCGGGATGCCGTAGATGATAAAATTCATAGGTTTATGTTCTGTTGCAAGAGAGTAGCTAAAAACTAAGAAAAACAATAAAAACCGCCAATTTATTGAAGATTGGTAGTTTTTGCGATTGTTTTTAGAGAATAGTTTCTATTTATTTTCACGAGTTTATTTTGAATTCAATGTCAGTTTCGGGAAATTTTTTGCTAACCTTACTAAGTAACACTATACAACAGACTTTATTATTTTTTAATGAAATACGTTTTTACCTTAACATAAAAGAGGTTGACAAAATTAAAAAATAATGCTAAAAAAGATAGTATCCTTGTAAAGACTATTGAGGAGGCGATATGCAAATAATAGTAGATGTTTTGGCTTGGTTCGGGGTTATCTTTGCTATCCTATCGATCTTTTTTAATCTCGTGAAAAGTAACAGATTCATTACCACCCTCTACGCTATGGGAACAGCTTTAAGCTTTGAGGCAGCAACCTTGATTACTGGCGGCCAAAATCTCATTCTTAATCTGGCTTTTGGCTCTTGGGTTGTAGCAACGGCTTGTTACCTGCGCCGCTAGCTTGTTAATCTCTCGATTTATTTTGGGGGATTTTTTTTGAGGAAAATATTTACCATACTTAAATAAATGAAATTATCAGCTCCCCCCTCTCTTTTATGAGGAGAGGCCTGCCCGACTGCGTCATGCGGGCGGGGTCGGGGTGAGGTTAGTCGTTAATCAAACCTCTTTCCATGAAAAACGATTTATGGTTTTTCAACCAACCTCACCCTAGCCCTCTCCTTCTAAAGGAGAGGGGAAAAATGCTTTATGCAAAACGCTTCAATAATAAAGCACGTGAACATTTGCTCACGTGCTTTAGTGTTTTATTGCTATATGATCGCTATTTTATAATCTTATCAATCAAGCCATATCTCTTGGCCTCGTCTGGGGACATGAAGTTGTCTCGTTCGGTGTCTCTTTCCAGGGTAGATATTTTTTGTCCGGTATGGGTGGAAAGGATGCTATTGAGTTTATCTTTGGTCTTTAGGATGTGTTCAGCGATGATTTTGATTTCTGTAGCCTGTCCTTCGCCACCGCCCATCACCTGATGGATCATAATTTCGCTATTCGGTAGCGCTAATCTCTTGCCTTTGGCACCGGCTGCCAAAAGTACGGCACCCATACTGGCAGCCATACCGACACAGATAGTGGAGACATCGGATTTGATGTATTGCATAGTATCATAAATCGCTAGGCCAGCAGTCACTGATCCGCCGGGAGTATTGATGTAAAATTTAATATCCTTGTCTTTATTTTCCGCATCCAAGAATAATAGCTGAGCGATGACAATGTTGGCGACGTGGTCGTTGATCGGTTCACCCAGAAAAATTATCCTGTCTTTGAGCAAGCGAGAATATATATCATAAGCGCGTTCGCCAGAGGTAGATTTTTCAATAACTGTTGGTATTAAAGGCATATGTTTAATGGGTTAATGTTTGTTAATTGTATTTTTAGTTTAGGATTAATATTTTTGGATGTCAATTAGTCAAATAAATTTTTAATTTTTAATTTTTGTAATTTTTAAAAAAGTTTTAATGTTTAAATTTTAAAAATTTAGATTTATTTAAAAATTTAAAATTCTAAATTAATAATTATTTAATTTTCCACCCTTCCTCCGTCTTCACCATTTCACCCTCAATGGTAAAACCTGAGGCTTTGGCGTGGCCACCGCCTCCGAGCATCCTAGCTAGCTTTGATAGATCAACGTCAGGAGAGGAAGTGCGCAGATTGCCGCGGATGATGCCGTTGCCAGATTCTTGTAAAAGCATTATCCCATTAACACCATAAAGATTGCTCAAGAAACCGGAGATGCCCTCCAGCTCTTCTGGATCAACCGCATGTTCTGCCATATCCGCCTTGGTTAATATAGTAGTAGCAAAATTATATTTAGGATTTATTTGCAGGCTGGACATTATTTTGCCCCACAGGCGCATGGCGGCAAGGCTTTTGTTGCGCAAGGTGTTTTCAGTGATCTGTGGCAGTTTGGCACCCAAGGACATCATCTCCGAGGAAATTTTTACTGTCATTTCCGAAGTTGAAGGATAAAGGAAGTTGGCGGTGTCGGTAAGGATGCCGGTCAGGATGCAGTTCGCCATATTGCGATTTATTCTCACCTGGTTGATTTTGAAAAAGTAATAAACAAGTTCGGCAGTGGCGGAAATTTTCGTGTCCCTGATTTCTAGATTGGCGTAGTCGCTAATTTTTGGGTGATGGTCGAATTCAATCACGAATTGGTTCGGTTGCCGTTTGCTGATTTCAATTCCCAAGTTGGTTCTACTGACACTGCCGCAATCCAAAACGATAATCAAATCAAAGCTGCCGAAATTTGCTAACTGCTCTTCAGGCAGTTTTTTCATTTTGACATCAAAATTTATCAATTCAATATTTGGCAAAAAATTAAAAGTCTTGGCCGGCTCGTCTTGGCTATAGGCAAAAAAGCTTTTGTTGTTAATTTTCATGAATTCAATCATGGCACAGATGCTCGACAAGGCATCGCCATCCGGTCGTTGGTGTGTCACCAAAAGAATGTTTTGCGCCTTCATAATCTTATTGAAAGCCTGTTTATATAGATTTATCGTTTGTTCGTTCATGCATTTAATTTTACAGCGATTTTTCAGACTATCATAGGTTTTTATCTCTGGCAAGGGGATGACGCTGTATCTTAAATATCAAAAAACAACCCCTTTTAGGATTGTTCTTTTGCTTTATCTATTTCTTCTTGATCTTCTCTGAGTATTCTTTCTATTTCTGCCGCCTTGGCTTCGGTAAAATCGGCCGTCCAGTGGAGTTTCGGTACTTGGCGCAAGCGAGTCTTCTTGATGATCGCTTGAGAAAAGGCGCGACTGTGTTGGTTTAATTCCTTCAGTGCCGTGCCGGTGAATTTTTCTGGCAAAACAGAAACACCGATTTTAGCTTGGCGTAAATCGGGGGAGCAGTCAACATAGGCGATGGTAATTAAACCATGTTCTAAATTAATATGTTGAGCAATCAAGTTGGCTAATTCCGCCATCAAAAGTTCATTTATTTGTTCAGTTCGGGACATATGAGTACAATTTCTAATTTTCAATTTTCAATTTTCAAACAATGACTAAATAATTTAATTTTTCAATGGGAATTGTTTGAGTAATTGAAAAATTAAAAATTGTTTAGAAATTAGAAATTGAAAATTTAGAAATTAAAAAGTGTTTTATTAAGGAATCAAGGAAAGGGTATAAGTTTTTATTGAGAATAACTATTATAACTTTTTCACAACCTTCTCTTCTTTATAAAAAATCAAAACATCACTTTCTTTGATTGGGGCGACTTTGATTTTCATGCCGCAATCTTGGCCTTCATCGACGGTGGTAACCGCCTCTTTGCCAGATTTTAATTCCAAGAGATTGCCTTGGTCAACGATTTTGCCACCGCGCTCGACTTCGAAGAAGCTATCTTTTTCCAATTGGCCGGTCAATACTCGGCCGCCGACAATCTGTTCGTTCAAATCGGAACGGAAAATCGCTTTGACTACCAGTTTGCCCAATTCAACCTTTTTAACTTCTGGCTCCAGTAAGGCTTGCAGCTGTTGTTTAACATCATCAATCAAGTCATAAATGATGCGGTAAGTTTTGATAGTGATTCTTTTTTCTCTGGCCAATTCTTCTGCTTTGGGAATGGCTTTTACGTTAAAGCCCAGGATTTGTGCTTTCATGCTTTCAGCACGAGCCACATCACCTTCGATTATGTTGCCCAGGCCTTTGTATACGATATCTGCCTTAACTTCGGTATTGCCGATTTTTTCTAAGGATTCTTGAATCGCTTCAATTGAACCGAACACATCGCTCTTGATGATCAGATTAATTTTTTTGACATTGCTTTCGTCTTGTGTGGAATATTTGGTTTCAGTCTTTTGCAAGCCGCTTTTCATTTTCTTGATCTTGATTTTTTCACCATCGCCAGTTTCTAATAGGTCACCGACTTCTGGAGTGATCTTCAAGCCAATAATTTTAACCGGTACGGATGGTTCAGCTTGCGCAATATTTTCTCCGCGATAATTTTTCAAGCTTTTGACCTTGCCATAGATCTGACCGTTGAAAATTAATTGGTCACCGATTCGCAAAGTGCCGTTTTGGATCAATACAGTGGCAACCGGCCCTTCACCTTTATCGATTTTTGAATCGACAACGGTGCCGGCGGCAGTAGCCAACGGGTTAGACATGATATTTTCTGTTTCCATATCTGCAGTCAACAGAATCATATCCAACAGATCTTCAATGCCGGTGCCGACCTTGGCGGAGATGGGAACGCAGATGGTTTTTCCGCCCCAGTCTTCAGGAGTAATGTTTAGTTGAGTTGATAATTCTTGCTTGGTCTTGTTGATGTCTGCTTCCGGTTTATCAATTTTATTTATGGCAACAATGAAAGGCAGTTTAGCCGCTTCAATAATACGGTAAGCTTCAACAGTTTGAGGCTTTACGCCATCGTCAGCAGCCACAACCAAGACAGCAATGTCGGCAACTTTGGCACCACGACTACGCATAGCAGTAAAAGCTTCGTGACCCGGGGTATCGATAAAAGTTAATATTTTATTTTTTCTGGTTACCTGATAGGCACCGATGTGCTGGGTGATGCCGCCGGCCTCACCAGCTACCACGTCGGTTGTTCGGATGGCATCCAACAATTTGGTTTTACCATGATCAACATGACCCATGACCACGATCACCGGCGGTCGGCCTTCCATTTTCTCTTCTTTTTTTAATATCTCGCTTAGTTTATCTACCTCAGTGGTGCTAGTTTCTTCTGATTCATTTTCCGGAATGATTTCTAGACCCAAATCAGAGCCGATAATTGAAGCAGTTTCAAAATCAATTTTTTCATTCAGCGAGGCAAAGATGCTGTTTTTCATCAACTCTGCCAAAATGCGATTGATAGGCAGCCCTGCCAAGGCAGCGAAATCTCTGACATTGATAAAAGCAGGGATTTTAACCTCTTTTTTAATAACTGGCCCGGCACTTTCAATTTCTTTCTTGATATTCGCCTGCTCGGCTTGCTGTAATCTTTTGTATAATATCGGCCATTGATTAATAATCTTACTGGCAGTGCGGTTATCTACCTTGATAGCTTTTTGGCCGATATGAAAACCCATGAGCGGCAGCTTGTCGCGCAGCTCTTGTGGGGTGATTTTTAAAATTCTAGCAAGTTCGGTTAGATTCATTTTTTTGTTGTAGCATTAATAAATAAAAACAATGCTAATCTGCGAATTATTGCGAATTCTGCCTACAATATTTGCGGAATTCGTATTTCATTCGTAGATTCGCATTACGAAAATTTGCTTTAAATTTACAATAAAAAGAGTAATTAGTCAATGTTTAAGCTGTGTGGTAAAATGTTTATAATCATATTATTTTATCTAAACAATGAAATTATCAGTAATCATACCAGTTTTTAATGAAGAAAAGACAATCGAAGAAATTCTCTCTAGGGTAAATGAGGTTCCGCTTGAAAAAGAAATCATTATTGTTGATGATGGTTCTTTTGATGAGACCAGGAATATCTTGAAAAGGATCGAACAGGCGGGCGATGCAACAATAAAAATATTTTTTAGTGAGAAAAATCAGGGTAAGGGTATGGCAATCAGAGAAGGGATAAAGCTGGTCGAGGGGGATCTAGTGATAATCCAGGATGCTGATTTAGAATATGATCCGATGGATTATCCTCGTTTGGTCCAGCCAATTATCGACGGAAGAAGTCAGGTGGTTTATGGTTCAAGAAATTTATTGCCAAGCAATTCTTCCGGCAGAAAGCTATATAAGTATGGCGGAGTGTTTTTGTCTAAGTTGGCCAACCTGTTGTATGGTTTGGAAATTACCGATGAAGCTACCTGTTACAAAGTTTTTACGAGTAAGGCGCTAAAAAGCTTGGATTTAAAATGCAAACAGTTTGAGTTTTGTCCCGAAGTCACCGCCAAGCTAGCCAAACAAGGTTATAATTTTATCGAAGTGCCGATAAATTATTACCCGCGCAACCATAACCAAGGTAAAAAATTGAAACTGCGAGACGGCATCAAGGCAGTCTGGACGCTAATTAAGTATCGTTTTGTGGAGTAGTTATATTAAATATTTCGATTTTAAATAATTCTGTTGGAATAACTGTAAGTTGAATTAAAACTTGTTTATATCGTCCCTTCCTCTTGGATAAGAGGAAGGAAAGGATGGAGTTTGATTGGAATGATAAGTACCATGTTATTAAGTCCTTATCAATATTCGTCTTCACCAACTCCACCCTGTCCCTCCTCTAAGCTTAGAGGAGGGGACGAAGAAAAACTCCTGCCTCATTAAAAAATATAGGAAGAATCTCAATTTTAATTCTCCCTCTTGAGAGAAGCGGTACGACAGTGTCGGGACGTGTAAACTAAAAATACCCATGCAAAACATTCTCAAAAAAATCATCCCATACATTCTAATCTTCAGCTTCTTTTTTGTTATTCTCTTTTCTGTTCATCTTTCCAAAGAAGGTTTTTGGTCCACCGATGACCCCTACTACCACGCCAAGCATAGTCAGCTGATGGCGGAAACGGGCGACCTTACCTTGGTAAAAGCTTGGATGCCTTTTCATTTCTTGGGCTATGCGCCCACCGATCCCTGGTGGGGTTTTCATGTTTTGTCAGCAGGCTTCATCAAAATGTTCGGGGTTTTTATCGGCATGAAAGTTTACATCACTATTTTGGCCAGTTTGATTTTTACCCTTTATTTTTTTATTCTCAAAGATTTTAAAATCAGCAAGCCTTTCATTTGGACTTTGCTGTTTTTTTCCTCGTCCGCCTTTTTTCAGTATCGAATTTTATTGGAAAGGCCTTTATTGCTCGCTCTTTCCACTCTCCCTTTGGCGGCCTGGCTGATTTATCGGCAAAAATATTTTTGGCTATTTTTTCTGTCTTTGGTTTTTGCCCTGCTTTATAATCTAGCGCCGCTGGTTGTCTTTACTGCCGGAGTGTTCTTTTTAGTTGAGGCGTATCTCGAGAAAGTTTATAATCTAAAACCGCTGATCACCACCTCGGCCGGAGTTTTGGCAGGCATCATTCTACATCCGTATAGTTCGAACTATTTTTATGTGATGTTTATCCATTTTTGGCAGGTCCTGTATTTACGATTCACTGGCACAAACTTGAATATTGGCGGCGAGGTGCAGTTAAAAAATTTTTTTAACATTATTTCTGAAAATGCGATCGCTTTGTTGTTTTTTTTGATCAGTCTTGCCATCTTTTTTGCTTTTGCAAAAATCCGAAAAGATAAGCTCACCTTCTTCTTGTTCCTGCAAAGCGGTTTTTGGTTTTTGGTTTCGCTCTTAGTGCCGCGCGCAGTTGATTTTTGGTTGCCTTTTGCCTGGTTGTTCATCGCCGTTATCTTGCCGGCGTTCACTCGTCTGCCAGAGTATCAATTATTCTCGGGTTTTATAAAAAGCAAAATAAATTTATCCGTTCTGAAATTTTTGGCCATTCCGGTTTTTTTGATCATTGTCTTTTATAATTTTTTCCAAATTTTTGATTATGTATACAAGGGCAATCATGGCAAAGACAGGGATATTTATTATCAAGAAGCGAGTGAATGGCTAAGACAGCACACCGCCCCCGAAGAGATAATCTTTTATAACGACTGGGGTCTCTGGCCCAGAATGTTCTTTTTCAATGACCACAACCGCTATATTACCGGCATGGATCCGACTTTTCTTTATGAATATGACCAAAAATTGTTCTGGCTTTGGAAAAACATCTCTTATGACGGGATCTTTTGCGATCAAGCAGACGGCTGTCCTTTGAGCTCACCAAGAATGCGCCTTTCTGGTATAAAATCGGTGATCCGAGAAAAATTCAATGCAAATTATATCTTGCTCGAAAAAAACAGAGGCATAAAATTCAAAGCCGTGCTCGAAAATAGGGTGCAGGATTTTGACAAAGTCTTTGAAAACGAGACTTTGGTTATCTACAGGGTTAAATAAAGTTTGGCGTTGATTCTGTTTTTATGCTAAAATATTGGTATTGTTAAATCAACAAATTTTTTGTTGATAAATCATTTAATATTAACCTGCGCACTTTTGTGCCATCAGGAAGGGAGGTGAAATAATGAAAAAAATATCAAAGAAACTAATCACTTTGGCAATGCTAATGTTCTTGGCATCTCCAGTGTTGGTTGGAGCAGCTACGGTTGATCCATTCGGTAGCCCGGACCTAAAAGCGCAAACCGGTTCTTCTTTGGGCCTTGGCAACAAGGATCCAAGAGCGATCGCTGCGACTGTCATCAACACCATGATGGGATTTTTAGGCATTATTGCAGTGGTTTTAATCTTGATTGGCGGTTTTAAATGGATGACAGCAGCCGGCAATGAAGAGAAAATCTCTGAGGCTAAAAAATTATTAGCCGCCGCCGCTATCGGTTTGGTTATTATCCTAGCATCTTGGGGTATCGCCAACTTCGTATTGACTTCAATCATGAATTCAACCGGTGCCGAAACTTCTGTTTAAATAAATAATGTAGAGTTTACCTCCGCAACTGCGGAGAATTACTCTGCATTACCATATATATCAAGTGTTCCCTGCCAATGGGGAATTAAAGGGGGTTTTGGTGTTTATGGTAATGCGGGATAATGAAAATTGTCCCCTCTCCTTTAGAAGGAGAGGGTTAGGGTGAGGTTGGTGAATGAAAACAAAAGATTGTTACGATCTTTAGTCAACTCCACCCTATCCCTCCTCTAAGCTTAGAGGAGGGGACGATAGAAAAAACTTCTTCAAAATTAATAGTACTTATGTCAAAATCTCTAAAAATCAAAAGCCTACTATTCATCTTTGCTTCTTTGTTGTTTGTGGAAAGTGCCAACTTAGTGATGGCAGCAGACATACCCGCAAAGGCTGGAGAATACGGAATAAGCGAAACTCTAAAGGTTGAGGGCTTAAAAACAAGTCTTACCGGGACAGATGTTGATATTAAACTTGGACAAATCATCGGTTACCTTCTATCTTTCGTCGGCTTAATCTTTTTAATCTTAGTAATCTACGGCGGTTTCATGTGGATGACCGCTGGCGGCGATGCGGCAAAGGTCGGCAAGGCCATAGAACTGTTTACACAAGCTTCAATAGGTTTGCTGTTGATTTCAGCCGCTTATGTAATTACAAAGTTTGTTGGGGACGTGGTAATAAAATAGGGATGAAAAAAATAAATTTAAAAAAATTTCTAGTATTTCTTTCTCTTTTATTGTTTTTTTTCGGTTATAGCCAAGTTTCTGCTGCTGATTTGGGAGGACTTGAAAATACAGCTTCTGGAGTGGGCTACAAACAAGTCGCAAGTGGGAAAGCAGGTTCTGCAATTGCTACCAAAATCGGTGGCATAATAAATGCAGTTCTTGGGTTGATCAGTGTGATTTTTCTTACCTTAATTTTTATGGGCTCTTTTGACATTACTAGTTCTGGAGGAAATGAAGAAGCGGTAAAAAGAGGTAGAATGAGAATCAAAACTGGAGCTATTGGCGTTCTGATTATTTTTTCTGCATTTTTAGTGTCTAAACTATTCTTATTCTTTTTGGCCGATGCCGCGTTTAAGGCTAACGGTGGAATTAAATAAATGAAAAAGTTTTTAACAATTTACATTTTATTGTTTGTTATATTCTTTGGAATAACGATTTTTCAAAATGCGGCCAATGCGAAACTAGGTGACTGGCAGAGCAAGCTTGATGCTGGAGCAAGTGAAAGCTACAACACTGGAGAAGCTTCTCCTAGCATCCCACGGTATCTTGGTAGATTATACAAGTGGATTCCTATGTTGGGAATCACTTTTATTATTCAAATAGTTCTTGCGGGTTATGAATGGATGACGGCAGGTGGGGAAGCGGCAAAAGTAGAAGATGCAAGAAAAAGAATATTGCATGCGGTAATCGGAATTTCTATTCTATTAGGTCTTTATGTAATTTCCTATTTCTTGATCGATAGATTGATATTTATTACAGGGTTTTAAACTTTTTATGAAAAAGATAAGAACAATATTTTATTTATTGATGATATTTTTGTCATTTACCTCTTTTCAAATCGCCAACGCATCGCCTTGGTCAATGCTTGAAGATGCAGGAAACTCGGCACAATACAACACGACAGTCGGTATCGAAGACTACTATACGCTCGTCGGACGATTTATTAGCTTTTTCCTTTCGATAATAGGAATTATTTTTGTCTGCCTGTTTGTTTACGCAGGATATACTTGGCTAATGGCTAGAGATAACGCACAAAGCGTTGATAAGGCAAAAGCATTGATGCAGAATTCAGTTATCGGGCTGTTGATAACACTTTCGGCTTATTCGATCACTTGGTTTTTGCTTATCTATCTTTCAAAAGACCTTATATATTAAGATAAATAATTTTATGAATGTACTATTCAAAGTCTCAACTAAAATTGCATTATTAATAATAATATCTTTGGGTTTTGTTTCCACTCCTTGCGTTGCTTTGGCTGAAGAGATGGGTCCGCCAAAACCAAACTCCATCGAATTAAAAGATAATCTAAGGGCACTAGGTGATACGGCTGGCTATGTTACTGAAGGCGTGGATGAATTTACCTTGGCAGAGCAAATCGGTAAATATATCAGTGTCTTTTTAAGTATCTTGGGCATAATTTTTATTATATTAGTAATATATGCTGGCTATAATTGGATGACTGCAATGGGCGATTCAGGGAAGGCAGATAAAGCAAAAGATACTTTATGGAGAGCAGTGATAGGCTTGATAATAATTGTAGGTACGTATGCAATTTGGGAATTTATTTTAATAAGAGTTTTGGCTACATAAAATAAAAAAATGAAATACTCATATCAAAAATATTTTATATCGATCCTGTTGTTTGTTTTTATGCTTATTGGGCATGTTGCATTTTCTCAAGCGATTTTAGACCCCAAGGCTTTAAGTGGCATGGAAAGTCAAACTTCCAAACTAAGAGACAGAGCTGGTTATGAGAGTACAGGGGAAACAGGCGTTGGAAACGTAGTTGCTTCAGTTATTCAAGGATTTATTGCTTTACTTGGAATAATTTTTGTAATTTTAATAATTTACGCCGGCTACAATTGGATGACAGCGGGTGGGGATGAGGGAAAAGTAACTAAAGCGAAAGATACACTTCAGCGTGCGATTATTGGTTTGATAATAATAGTCGCGGCTTATTCTATTACTTATTTTGTATTTGAAAGACTTGATAATATTGATACGGGTGGTGGAGGAGGATTAGGATCCAGTGGGTAAAGGCTTATAAAAAACAACAGGCGCTTCCGAGGAAGCGCCTTTTTCAACCCCACTAGTAGTCATCATAATAGATATACCAGTGGACTTTCTTGCCCATGTAGTCCTTAATCTGTGTTCCCACCGTGAAAGTGGTGGTTCCAAGGAATCGGCCGCGGAAATATGCTTTCGCGGTGTATGTACCCTCGAGAAGATATTCTTCTACGACTCCTCCTGGCGGAACAAAGAATGCACGTTCTTCGGGGCCATTTGAGATAATGTAGTTTATCTTCCTACGGGGATCAAAATTCTGAATAACGCCTTTGAACCCTTGGATGGCACCGTTTTCAACTTTGACTTCCACTGGTTGGGCCGACAGCTTTTTGAAAGCCAATTCTCTGACTTTCTCTTGGTACTTGATATCCTTTATTTCGCGGACACCACCGGCGGTTGTGACACCGTACCAGTTCTCATCTGCCAGCTGCTTGGAGTTTCCGAATACCGCACAGCCGTTAAGGGTTAGGGTTGCCAGGGCGAGAATTGTAAGGACTACGGTTTTAAAGATCAAGTTAATCATTGTTTGGCCCCTCCTATAAGGCCTGTTTTTTTGGTTTTGGTTTTATTTTTCGCAAATATAAATAATTTGGGAATTTTATATCATATCATATTGTTGAGCTTATGTCAAGGAATTCCCAACCTTATGTCAACAATAGTCTGGACTTAAAGCATTGACTTTTTTGGGTTGCTGTGCTAGTCTATAGGATAATTTAAAAGTGAAAGTATAAAAAGATCTTATCAATATGGTAAGGTCTTTTGCATTTTAAAACATAAAATTATGGACTTAACAGCCCAGTGTAAATTAAAGAATCGTAAGCACAAAGTATACATATACTTTTTAATGGTAGTATTAGCATTCGATTATGTTTTATTTCCATTGCCAATATTAGCAAAAGAAGAGGCAGTTGACCAAATATTTACTCCTTTTGCGGTAGAGACGGCAGGAGCCCAGGTGACAGAAAAAGAAGCAATAGCTACTCCGGTTTCGGACGAGCAGTGTTTTGACGACCAGTGTTCGATAGTATTTGGTAATAAAAAGGCTAAAATTAAAGAAAAAGAGGGTAATTCAGTAAAAAAACCCAAGTCTTCCGGTAAGGGCATGGGTTATCACCCGATGACTGCCTATACCTCTGAGGTGGCCCAGACTGACAGCTCCCCTTGTATCACCGCCAATGGCTTTAATGTTTGTAAGCACGGTGTAGAAGACACTATAGCGGCTAATTTCTTGAAATTCGGCACCAAGGTAAAAATACCGGAATTGTTCGGCGACAGGGTCTTTGTAGTACGAGACAGAATGAACAAACGTTATCCGGATAGAGTAGACGTTTGGATGAAGAATAAGCCTGATGCCATGAAGTTCGGCGTCCGTTATGCTAAAATTGAAGTAATTGAGTAAGAATTGAATAATGTTTTTATAAAATCAGAGGCACATTTCTATGTGTCTCTGATTTTTATTTAAACATTTCTTTGGCTAAATGACCTCAGGCTCTAAGTGCCTGCAGCTGCAGGCACTTAGAGCCTGGAAGAATCATGAGAATCATGAGATATTGTCCTCCTTCTAATTCTTTGCTATATTACATAGGAAAGAGCCGCCCTGGCGGTTTTTATGTTAAAAGGTCACGTGGCCAAGTGGTAAGGCATGAGTCTGCAAAACTCTTATCGTGGGTTCGATTCCCACCGTGACCTCAATTATAACCGTTAACTGAAGAGAAGACCAGCTTTGCTGGTCTTTTTTGTGTTTTTAGTGTCATCCGCCTTTAGTTGCGGACTTGATCCGGGGGTGGATGGATTCCAGCATGTTCTGGAATGACACAGTGGGGAATAGAAACAACTTAGGTCCAGAATACCCTAGACATTAAAAATATCCATGTTTTAAAGAGTGTTTAACTAGTAATCTTTGTCGTCATTTCAGAGATTAAGAAAATAAAGGTAAATGTTAATCTGCTGTAAGGCTGCCGTTAAGTGTTAACTGTTGAATTTAAGTCCAAACAACTGTGGACAGAAATGGGGATAAACCACCTGATATGTGGATAAGTGTGGATTATTTAAAAAACTTTTTGTCCACGTTTTCTTGGACTTAAAATTGATTATACCATATATTAGACAACCTTCTTTAACTTTAGCCAATTTATTATATATTAAACTGTGTATAACTACCCTTTGTCAAGATTGTGAATTAGTGCTATACTTATATTATAAAGATTGTTCCTTAGACACACACCATAAAAAAGATCTCTCTAATAACTTAGGGAAACCTTTTTGCTTTCTACTGAATCTAAATAAAGTTAGATTCCGAATAACTATAAAACAAAAACAAAAGAAACAGGTAGATTTCAATAATCGGCTCTAGACTAGACAACTTCATCACTGATAGAGTTTTCTAGCCTAGGGCCAAAAAACTTTTGAAATTTACCATTGAATTGGTAGAAAGCGGCTTAATCGGAAAAAGCCACAAAGCACTTCCCTCAGGACGGGAATTTTCACCATCATTGCAAAATGACTAGAAATTAGTTCTAAGGGATGGGGCGCAGCACATGACCCATATAAAAATATTTCATATATTCAAACGGGGCCCGCTGGGCCCCTTTTGATTTTGTGAAGAAATGATGAAGAGAACTTGATAATTTTATTTTAAGGGTGTAATCTTTAAATAGACAAACCCTGTTAACTCGGGGTTTTTGAGACTAAAGGAAATAAAGAAAAAATATGGAACCCACAAAACAAATCAGTGAATTAACTCCAGAAATCTTGAAACAGATTAATGCAGAGTTATTAGGTAAAAAAGCACAATTATTAGAAGAGCTGAGCGCGGTTACCGACGGACCGACAGGAGCAGCAGACCAAAAGAAGGTAAAATTCCCGGAATTCGGTGATAAACCCGATGACAATGCCCAGGAAATCGACGGCTATACTACCAATCTTGCTACAGATAAAATTCTGGAAGATGGTTTGCGCGACATTGAAAGCGCTTTGAGCAGAATTGAGAATGGCACTTATGGTATTTGTAAATATTGCAAACAGCCAATCAACCCGAAACGTTTATTGGCCAGGCCGGTAGCGAGCGCTTGTGTGGAGTGTAAGAGTAAGCTGCAAAGCCAGTAAAATGCTCACTTCGTTTAAAAGCAGAATAACAGCTATTTTTGTAGTTGTTGTTTTTTTTGTCTCTTTGGACCGTTTTTTGAAAATATTGTCATTGAACGAAGTTAATTTTCCTATAATCGGAAAATTATTCAAATTCAGTTTTACTGCCAACGAATATATCGCCTTTTCCGTGCCGCTAAGTGGCTGGCTTCTCAACATTGTAATCAGTGCGCTTGTGCTTGCAATAATATATTTTCTTTTGCAGGCAATAAAAAAACAGGTCTGGTGGGAAACCTGGGGCCTGTCTTTCGTTTTGGCTGGTGCAAGCAGCAATCTGTTTGATCGTTTCAAATATGGCTTTGTAATTGATTATTTTGATTTGCGCTATTTTACAGTTTTTAATCTGGCGGATGTGATGATTTTTTGCGGAGTTGTCAGCTTGTTATTTCTTTATAGCAGAAAGGATTAATGTAATGTCGCAGTTGAGTCGTTTTTAATGTCAAAAACATTTTCTATCACCAGATATTGTATACCTGTTTCTTCACTCAAGGCTTTAATAATGATTTTTTTTATTTCTTCCGCGGGAGTGGCTGCGTTTTTATCAACCAATAACTTAGCGAATCCATTTTTAAAATCAAAAATTAATTTATTAAGATCTCTGTGGTAGCCTAAAAATTGGCTTAAACGTTCAAAAACCGAGCGCAACTCTTTATCATCTTTTTTTCCGACTGCTTCGGTTGCTTGCTTAATTAATTTGATACTCTCTTCAATATTTTTAACTAAATCACTCTGTTCGACAAGCTTTACGGCAAAGCCCATCAATTTTTCTTTATCTTTTTTTCTTTGTTCTTCTGACGGCTCTTCTTCTGAGGCTTTTTGCGGAAAGGTTCCGTGGCTACTATCCATACTTCTTAGAATATTGTTGGCTCTATTTCCAAACATAATATTTATTTTAAATTAATTATCCTCTCCTTTTCACTTTTATTAGTTATTTTTACATATATTGTTTTCTTGGGCAATATTTTTTTTACTAGATCTGCCCATTCTACGATGGTGATTGAGTCTGGCTCACCAAAATAGTCTTTGGCACCGATGGCCGCTAAGTCATCTGCGCTTTTTAGACGATAAGCATCAATATGGCAAATATTCTTGATGTTGCTATGCCTAACCGGATAAACTTTCATTATTACAAAAGTTGGGCTGGTAATATTAGCCTTAATTTTTAAGCCAGCGGCAATGCCTTTGGAAAAAACGGTTTTGCCGGCCCCCAAATTGCCGATCAGGCCGATAATTTCCCCACCCTTGAGTTGGCTGGCAAATTTCTTGGCAAAATCAAAAGTCGCTTTTTCAGAAGATAGAGTATAATCCATAAAATTATTTTAGCTTTATCCTGCATTCTTGGCAATTATCTGAATTAAGTTTGCAGGAAAATTTAAATAAATAATTATTTTGCGATTTAATCATCTAATCGATATAAAAATGATTGCTTTTAACAAACGGATTATCTTAGTCCCTTCCTCTTGGATAAGAGGAAGGACAGAGCTTGTCCTCAGCTTGACTGGGGAATGGAGTTTGATGTGGTCTATCTTGCCCCTGCTTTAAACATCAACTCCACCCTAACCCTCCTCTAATCTTAGAGGAGGGGAATATGCTACACTTTATGCAAATCACAATCCTCCGTATTGTTCAAAAAATTGTTTTAAGTGCTGTAATTTCATTGTAAATAAAGCTAAAAGTATATATAATTTAAGCATAAATTCATTTAATTTTATCGCTTAAAAAATACTATGTTCAAAAAACTCAGGGGAATTTTTAAAAAAGAAGAGAGCGGCGATTACCCGGCTGATAAGCCGAGGTCAAACAAGATTCTCCCGATATCACTATTATTGGTTTTAATAATAGTTGTTGTGGGTTTTGCCGCAATGAATTTCAACAAGAGTGATAAGTCGGATGTTTTAAAAATCTCTTTGGCGGCAAAGAATGGCGATTTGAATGGCATAGAAAAAAATACAGCTTTTGTCTTGAAGGCAAACCAGAAATTATCCGAAGGAGAGATCAAGCAGTATTTAAAATTCGAACCCCAGGTTGATTACAAAGTATCTTCCGGCGGATTCGGTTTTTTATCTTTGGCCAAAAGTTTTTTAGCCAACAATCAGAATGAATCCTTGAATGTCCAATATGAAATCACTCCTCAGAAAGAATTGAACGCAGGCGAGGTCTACAAGGTTGCCGCTAGCTCCACCGAGGCTTTGCTAGATCATCAATATTCTTGGGCTTTTCAGGTGAAAGATCAATTTGATATCAAAGAATCTATGCCGACAGACAAGGCTGTAGGCGTGAACGTGAAATCGGGCATCGAAATAATCTTTAATCGCTTGGCAATTGGAAAAAATGCAGAGGAATTTTTCAGTATTGAACCGGTCGCTCCTGGTCGTTTTGAAGTTGGCGCAAATAAAATAACTTTTATACCGGAAACAGATTTGCGTGAAAAAACACTTTATAAAATTACGATAAAAAAAGGCTATCAAGCAGGTGAGAAAAAAGAAGCCTTGGCAGAAGATAAAATCTTTACCTTTGAAACTTCGGCAGCGGAAAATTCTGCCATACCACCTTATCTTTATTTGAACAATGGCTATTCAGAAATGACGCCGGATAAAATAGGTTATTTGGAAGCTAGCGGCATTGCCACTTCTTCGGAAATGACGGCTTATAAATTTGCCAACACCAATGATTTCATTGCAGATTATTATAAATATCAAGATCGAGCGAATAATTGGTCGAATTACAATCAAGAAAAATTTGTCTTCGGTACTAATCCGGCAGAGGTTTTTAAATTCCAACCGGTATTATTGCGCCGAGATGAGGGCAATAACTTTGGGCTGATCAAGTTGCCGCAGAAATTAGAAACCGGTTTTTACGTCTTTAAATTGACTACCGGTGATTCCACTGTTTATAGCTTTGCCCGCGTTTCTCCTTTGGCCTACTTTTATTCCGAAACCAATGGTGACGGTTTGATCTGGGCTTATGATCTGGCCAACAAGAAAGCTTTTTCCAATATAAAACTTTATTCATTGGATAAAGAAGGTAAAGAAAAAGAATTGGGCGTAACCGATGAGAATGGATTAGTAAAATTTGATTCAAGCAGTGATTTTAAAGAAGATAAAGATTTTTCTTTGATTTTCCGCGGAGAAAATTTTGCCGAATCCGCTGTGCCGAACATCGGTTATATGTTTGAGAAAAAAAGGAATTATTTTCAAGGATTTTTAAATACCGATCGTTATGCCTATCGACTGACGGACAAGGTACGCTTTTGGGGCGTGGTCCGTGGCAGAAGTTTTGACCTGAAAGAGAAAAAAGTCAAAATCAGTTTGGACGGCTTGGTAGAAAAGGAAGTAGTGGTTTCACCGTTTGATACCATCGAAGGAGAAATCTCTTTTGCCGGTCTGCCATCGGGCAATCATAGTATATTAGTAAGCTATAATGATGAGATAATCACTTCTAGCAATATCGAGGTATTTAATTTTGAAAAACCTTTATACAAAATAAATGTTGAGACCGGCAAAACCTTTGCCACTGCCGGTGAAACCGTCAAGGCAAAAATTAAGGTCAATTTTTTTGATGGCACACCCGTCAAAAACATGGAATTGAATTATGCGATCGATTGGCGCGAGCAGAAGACAGGAGTGATCAAGACCAATGATCAGGGTGAGGCAGAACTCAGCTATGTGCCAGAATATTATTTTGAAGAAAGGAGTGATGAGTATTCCGTGTCATGGACCACCTATCCGATGCCGCTTAGATTTACGGTCAGACCGACTTTGGGCGAAGAGGGAGAAATTTGGGGTGAGGCTTATGTTAATGTATATGGCGCAAACATCAATCTGCAAACAGAAAAAAAGGAGCAAGATAATTTGATCGTCTTTAGGGCAAAGATCAATAAACTGAATTTGGCCAATAGTACGGAGGAAGGAATCATCGGCCAGGCGGTAGCTGGGCAGGCAGTCAGAGTCAAGATCGACCGCTATTATTATGAACAGATTCCTGATGGCGAAACCTATGATCCGATTGAAAAGGTAAAAGTCAAAAGATATCGCTACGAGACCCGCAAGCAATTAATCAAAGAAGCAAACGGTATTACTGATCAGCAGGGCGAATGGCAGATCGGAATTGACAAGAAAGAAGTCAAGGAGAACGGCTATCTGAAAGCGACTTTTTCGACCGAAGATGAAAAGGGTAAAAAAGTGATGGGTTCGGCCGAATCTTATAATTATTATCCAGGCAATGAGCATTCCTATTTGAGCCTGACAAATCTGGATTTAGAGCAGAACAAGAATTCATACAAGGTGAACGACCAGGTGAATTTGAAAGCAAGCTTGAGCGGTAAAGAAAAATCTATTGATAATCGAACCTTGATTATTCGTTTTCAAGAAGGCTTGAGAGGGGCGGAATTTATTAATCAAGATATTTATAAAGATAATTTTTCTAAAGATCATCTGCCTTCCATGTCCTACATGGCAGTCAAAGTAATGCCGAATGGATTCTTACATAGTGATTCAATAACAGCTTCTTTTGACGAGCAGCAGCAGAAATTAAATATTGATATCAAGGCAGACAAAGAAAGTTATCGACCAAGAGAAGACATCAATTTAAGCATTAATATCAAGGACAAGGACAATAAAGCCAATAAGGCCGTGGCCAATGTTGCGGCGGTGGATGAGGCTCTTTTCAGCGTATCTCCATGGGCTTATACTGGGGACATTTTGGGCAGTCTTTATAACGACATCTCTGCCTATCCAAATGTATTGTCCACAAGCTATGTGACCAACTTTAAAGATGGAGCAGAGCTGGGCGGTTGTTTTGTTGGCGGCACTAAAATTAATATGAGTGATGGCGGTCAGAAAAATATCGAAGATATTAATGTCGGTGATGAGATTAAAACTTTGGCTAGTGAAACTTCTGAGACTAGAGCAAACAGCATAATACAGGGAGTTTCCTCCCATCTGGTTGATGGCTACCTTTTGATCAATGATAAATTGAAAGTCACACCGGAGCACAAGATTTATCTGAATGGAAGTTGGGAATTAGCCGGAGAGGCAAAGGTAGGTGATTATTTGATCGATTTCGAAAATAAAAAAGAGCTCATAAGTTCTATAAAGTATATCAAGAGCAGGGACATAAAAGTCTACAATATCGTGGTCGGCCGTTTCCATACATATTTTGCTGATGGCTATTACGTTCATAATGCGGAAAAGGGCGGCGGCGGCGATGCCCGTAATTTTTTCCAGGACACGCCTTTGTACAAGCAGTTCGAGGCAGATGAAAACGGAGCGATCAAGGCCTCTTTCAAGGCTCCGGACAATCTGACTAGCTGGCGCATTTCCGTCAACGCCTACAACCCGACAGAGTTTAAAGCAGGTAATAATGATAAATTGGTGCCGGTTGGCTTACCGCTGTTTGTTGATGCGGTGATGGCAAAACAATATTTGAGCGGTGATAGCCCGGTGATAAAAATTCGTGTTTTCGGCAACCAATACAAAAAGGATCAGCCTGTCGAATTCGGTGCAACTAGCGAAACTTTGAAAATTAATTTTTCTACCACTACCAAAGCTGGTGAAATCTATTTACCACTAGGCAAGTTGGCGATTGGCAAACATAAAATTACTTTCTCGGCAAAGCAAGGCGAGTTGAAAGATGCATTGGAAAAAAATTTCACAGTTTTTGAAAACTATGTCACCAAATTTGAAACTGATAACCGATTGGTCAAGGATGGAGCAATCGATCTGCGAGCAAATGCTGGCGGTTTCACCAATGTTATGTTTGTCGACGACGGCAAGGGAAAATATTTCAATAAGTTGTTAGCGCTGAATTGGCAGGGCAGTATCCGTGCCGATATCCAATCCGCAGCATATTTAGCAGCCAAGACTTTGAATGAATATTTTTATAACGGTGAAGAACATTTCGGGGCAGATCTGAACCTGAGCGATTACCAAAACCATCAGAATGTAAATAATATTTTAACGCTTTTCCCTTATGGAGCGGCCGATTATGTCTTGACCGGCAAGCTGGCTGATGTAGTGGCGGATAAATTTGATAGAAGTACAGTTAGCGCCGGCTTGAACGCAAAGTTGAATGAGCAAGAACTGGACCAGGTTGAGATAAGTCAGGCGCTCTATGCCTTAGCTGCCTTAGAACAGCCGGAACTGCCTATGATCAACTACCTAAAAAACCATGCGAGTACAACAGATGAGGCCAAGCTTTATCTAGCGCTTGCTTTGGAAAAGATCGGCGATGGTGAAGGTGCTAGAGAGATTTATAATGCTATATCGCCACTATTAAAGATTGATAACGATAAAGCCTATCTGGAGATCGGAGAAGACAAGACTAAGAATATTAAATTCACTGCAGTATTCGGTATCTTGATGTCCAAATTGGAAAACGGTAATAATGAAAATGCTTCTAAGCTTTTGACCTATCTGGAAAATAATCCGCCGGTTGATGATTCGACGGCGCTAGAGCAGGCAATGATCATAAAAAATCTGATCATCAACGAAAATCAAATTGACAGTTCTTTTGCTTATCAGACTGACAGCCGCAAGGAGAAGGTCGATTTGAGCAAAGGACAATCTTTGCAACTGACGCTTGCTGAGGCTGAGCTGAAAACATTGACCTTTTCTGAGGTAAAAGGACAGCCGCGAGTCATCAGCTTTTATGAGGTCTCTGCCAACTTGAATGAGCTGGCAAAAAGTAATCAGGTGGCGGTTAAGAAGAGCTTTTTGGTAGACAATAAAGACGCTACTGAATTCAAAGAAGGGGATTTGGTTATGGTGCGGATTGATCCGCAGTTTGCCAAAGAAGCTCCAGATGGCAACTACCAAATCACAGATTATTTACCCGCTGGACTCAAGCCGGTGATCCGTGAATATAATCCAAACCTGCCTACTAGCAATGAATGTAACACTATCTGGTATCCGATCAGAACCACTGAAAACGCTATTTATTTCAACATCGGCAAATGGTTTGAAAAAACTGCCAACTGCCCACATCGCACCTTGAATTATCATGTCCGTGCCGTTAATAAAGGAGACTATAAAGCACAGGGCACAGTAATCCAATCTTTGAATACTTTGGAGGTAATGAATATTGCCGGCGAAAAGACTGTACGCATTAAATAATTACAAATGAAAAAAACATTTTTTAGCATCTTGTTGTTTTTGTTGTTTATGGCGCCGGCAAGAGTTTCTGCAGAAATAAATTACTTTTATAAAGACTATAAAAACCTGATCGGCCGACAGACTTTTGTTTCTCCCTTAAAGATTAAAACGCCGCAAATCGGTATCGTCCCTCATCATCTACCCACCGCCTCCCCCATGCTGGATAATTTTTATCGTCGGCTAAAACAAGCAAGGCCGGATATTAAGACTTTCGTAGTCATCGGTCCGGATCATTTTGAGAAGTGCAGACAGAAATTTGTCACCACTGATGAGCCAATCAATACCATGTTCGGTCGCCTGATGGTGGATCAGAAAATATTCGGGGTGTTGCACAACGCAGGCATAAAAAAGGAGACCGGTTGTTTCCATGGGGAACATGCTATCGGGGTGCAGGCGAATTATATAAAAAAGTTTTTTCCGCGAGCACAAATCGTGCCGGTACTACTGTCTTATTCCGCGCAAAAGCAAAACTTTGAAAAATCCATCCAAACATTGATGAAAAATAAAGCGGATATTTTTGTCATCCAAAGCACAGATTTTTCCCATTATATAAATGCGGACAAGGCGAATGTAAATGATAGATTGAGTAGTAAGTTGTTGAAGGAGTTAAACAGTGGAGCGTTTACCTTAAAGCAGGTTGATTCCCCTGGAACGATGAAACTGATTTTGCAATTAGCCAAAGTATTAAAATTAAAACCGGAAATAATCGACCACAAAAACTCTTTTGATCTAGGCGGCAGCTTTACCAATACCACCAGCTATTTCACGGTGATGTTTTAGAGAATTAAAGGCAAACAAAAAACCCCGAATGCGTCGGGGTTTTTTGTTTACGGGATTCCATCCACTTATATTAAACCGCTTTAATTGCGGACAATACCAATATTTTTATGCGCCAATGCCTTTAAGCACGAATTTGACCAGACTGTAGGACGTGAAGATTATCACCAAACCGATGGCCGCCCAAATCAAAGTATTTTTGCCTTTTTCTACACTTTGTGAATTTCCGCTACTAGTCATCCAAGTAAAACCACCATAAATAAACATCGCCAAAGCAATCGAACCGACAATTCCAAGCGCAGCAGAAATGATTTTACCGATGAACTGTTGGGGATTATCAATGCCTTTCAGGGGGTTTTTAATGGTGACAGGTGCGCCGGCTGCTGCACCTGCTTTGCTTGGATCGGCAGTCACGGTTGGATCAGCAGCACTAGCAAACGGTATGGTTGTAAAAAATAGAGTTAAGCAAAAAATTGCTACAATTATTTTTTTAGACATAAAAAATATTATTTTTTTCTTATTTTAAATATACCATAATTTTTGAAAAAAAAGAAGGGAGGAGATATTTGTGTGTTAGACAAACATCTTCTCCCTGTTATGTGAATGTACGTTAGCCCTTGATTACATAGGTGACGATGGGTTTGCCATCTTCCGCCTTTACAAGGAGCTGTCCTTTGCCTGGATTTACGTCGACGGGTATTTCTACCCTTTCTTCGTAATTCTGCCAGGCTCCAGCGTGGAAAACTTGGAACTTGCCGGGGCTTTCCACGCAAATTATCTGCCCGACTCTCCAGTCGCGACCTGCTGCGAGGGTGGGGATTGCTCCGTCCTTGCATAGGCCACGGCCGATGAATTGTTTCTCGGATATCCGGTCGGTTGATTGTTTCGCCTTTACCATTCTTGCTGGGACGAAATATTGTTCGCCCCCAATGTATAAATCATCGTATCCCTTTATCGGTAAAACGATCTGATACATGGGTTCCTTGCTTATGGGGTCAGATGTTCTTCCGATGAGTTTTGCCGTTCCGCTCCTTTCAATATTGGCATATGCGAATCTGTTACCATTTATTTTGTTGTAAAGCGGTGAGTTTTTAAGCACAACAAGCTCTTCGCCGTTGCTTTTGTCCATGCCCACAATTGAGCGATTGGTTGAAAACCTCTCGATGCGGGTTAATAGTGCTTGTGTAGGAACTGGCCACAGGTAACTACTCGTGAACAAATAAAGTAGCAACCCAACCATTATCCAGCCCGCCCATCTGGTCTTGCTGTCGATGTAGTAAGTGAAGATGGCCAATGTTAAGGCCACCGACGTCCATACTACAAGGTCATGCCCCGTGAAGAAGCTGACACCTTTGATTGCGGCCACCGCACCCATAAAGGCAAAGCCTAGGGACACGATGTCGAATGGAGGTAGAAGTTTTTTCAGTTCCTCATTCGCCACGTTTATTGGTGCGCTTACTAATCTGAAAGGTAGCATGTTGGCAATGCCTGCAATTATTTCAAGAGTCAGGTTGCCAAACTTCTTGTTAATCAGGATGATGATGGCGAGTAGCATCGCCGGGAAGGTTACCAGCCAGTCAATGTCGAATTTGAATCCGGCAAAGAACATGGCCAATAGAACTCCTATGACAATAAGTTGTGTGTTGACGTATTGGCGAACTTCTGCGTCAGCACGGTTTACTGTACCGCAAAAAATTAACCAGCAACCTACTATTACTTGCCATACGGCATTTAGAAAGTTCATCTCTTATCTCCTTTTGGAACCCTCGTTGTATTTTTTGGCAAAATCGAGAAAGCTTTGTGAAGCCTTGCCGATCGTTTGAGAAGGAGCACATTTGTCGTCGACATACTTGCACCCTTCTTTTAAGGACCCAACTCCTGCAGTAACGATGGCCTTGGCGCCATCCTTGCCAACCATGAGCCAGTTCTTGATTTGTTCCCCGATCTTTTTATAAGCCTCGTAGGTTGAATCGTTGATCAGGTAGGTTGCCTCGCAGTAGCTTAAAACGTCTTTGCAGCTACCGGTGCTGTTTAGCATGTCGATGATTTCTCTGACTACGGCAAGCCCTGTTACTTCGTTACCGCTTGTAACGCAGCGGACAATGAAGCGCTTAAGAATGTTCTGCTCTATGATGTTGTTTTTCTTAAGCCAGAGGATGAATCCTCCGAAAGTTGCTTGTTCATCCACTGAAAAATTCATCAACAGCCGTTTGATTATTACTTCATCATCCGGCGTTAAGTCCATAAAGCCAGGCCTTAACTTGTCGATGACATCAGCAGCTTTTGCAGCACTTTTTTCATCTCCACTGACCTTGCTCAATTTTTCTTTCATGCTCCGCATGTCACCGCGGATCAGGATGTCCATGATGGTGTCGGAGATATCTACGCCGACGCCTATACCTTTGAATACCTTGCTTATTATATCCCACATGGTTTCTTCTCCTTTATTGGGTCTTGAATCGGTTTAAGATAGCGACTACGTCCGTACCAGTAGTTAAAGTAGCTACACAGGTCGGGCATTTCCCATTTGCCATTTCCGTTCCGCATTTGTTGCAGAGAGGTGGAGCAACAATGAATCGATGCTCTACTTTTTTTGTAGAATCCAGACTAGAAGTTGCCCTTATTTTGACCTCAGTTGCAAGGCCAATTATTTTGGGAGGTGTGAACTTACCACCATTCTCGACCACCCCTGCAGTTTTACTACTAGTAAATTTGCAGGTGTAGTTTGTTAGGCCAGACAGATCATAGTGTGTTTCGATATTCAGCTGCGTCTGTCCTGATCCTGCGCGGATAATTCTAGGTTGATTAGGATCGGCTTCAAAATCTCTGTCCCGTATTTCTACGGGGAAGAGGGTGATGGTAGATTCTCCATGGTTTTTTTCTGGACCAACATAATTCTGGTCCAAAACGATTACAACAATTTCCTTTCTTTCAGTAACTACATCCGGTGCCTTGTATTCGCCGGAGCTAGGGTTAATGTTCCCCATTCCAAGACCGAAGTCCTTAATCTTGTAAATCGGACTGAAGCCTTTAAAGGGTGATTCTGAAGTAAGGCGGACGTTTCCCCCCGAGACTATATCTACATGGGTGGGAGATACTTTTACCGGCTTTTCTTCTTTTTTGACTGTCACTTCTATTTTGAGGGGAGTGATCGTTGGGTCACTGGAACTGATTCCAATTATCAACTTTTTATCCTCTCTTGTAGGCGGAACTGTCAAAACATTCCCCCTGAATGAACCCTTGCCCTCTTCAACTATGAAAAGAAGCTGGGGTTTTCCACCTTTTTTCCCCTGAGGTTGTTGCCAACCGTCAATTACTGCAGTGAAAGTTTTTTCTCCCCCAGATTCAACGACAACTGGGGTTTTGGTTTTGAGTTCTATGCTGGCCATCCGCTGCTCCTTTATCGGATATATCCGAATTCATGTAGTAGTGAAACAATTACGATTGTGATGCATAGAAGAGTGAAAAGTGTCCAAAATTTTGGTCTTTTTATCTTCCAAAGCTTAATTTTTTTTACATAAGCCCAACTCTTCATCCAGCCGTTTTCGATTTTTGTAATCAACTGCCGAGGAAGTTTTTTAAGAAATTGCAATATCATTTTCAGTCTTCCAGGGGCAGTTGATCCTGGCGTTGTTGTTGGAGGGGTGGTCGAACCTACGGTAGGGTTTATTCTTTCTGAAATAGCCTCAATTAGGCCGCTTTTGCTTACACGTCGAAGAAAAAAAATCCTTTGTAACGTGTAAACTACGTAGCTGAGCGCCGCTACCGCAAGAATCGCAACAACCATCGACTGGTAATGATCTTTCATTTTTTTACCTCGCCTTTTTATTTTGGTGTAATATTTAATTTTCAAGGTCCAAACGGACCAGAGATAGGAATTTTCCTTTATATTAGCGCCAAAAGGCGAAATTTTCTGCCATGCTGATATTCTGGTCAATTGTAATAAATAATAATACCATAAAACAAAACAACTGTCAAGGATTTTGGCAGTTATTTTGGTAATATTGGGGGTTTGTGATTGGTCACATAGACACGATCAACTGAGACGCGATGAATCGCGTCTCTACGGGTTGCGTTCAAAATTTTTCGGATTATTTCTATCCAAATCCCATTTCAAGGGATTATAGATAATATATTGTCGGATTTTGTTCAATTCATCATCCGTTCTGATTATTCTGTCATAGAATCTGGATTGCCAGGAGAAATTTATTGATAATTCTTTTCGAATTTCAAAGGAACATCGCCCTTTGTACCAACGGATTATTTCACTTAAATTATTTTTACCCATAGGGTTGTGGTTTTTTGTAAAATCGCCGTTTATATTATCATCAACGTTCGTAGAGACGCGATTAATCGCGTCTCTACGGATGCGGTTATCGGAATTATCTTTTTTTATTTCCAAAATAATGTGTATATGATTTGGCATTACTACGAATTCATCCAAATTTACAAACGAAAAATGATTTGGAATTTCTTTTATAAATTGTTCAGCCATTGCTCCCATTTTAGACAAAATTATTTTTTCATTCTGAATATTGCCGAATAACAATGCTTGATTGTTTGTGTTGATTGTTACAAAATAAAATCCATTTTCACTATAATCAAAACTATCATGACGGGAAGAGGCAATGCGGTATTTGTTTTTGAATAATAAGTTTGGCATTTTATTTTAAAAAATAATTACGCTATTCGTATTCGTAGAGACGCGATTAATCGCGTCTCTACAGCGTGGATGTAAACAAATTCTATTTCTTCACCTTACTCTGTTTTGCTCGCCATTTATTTATTTCTGCATGATGGCCGGACAATAGCACTTTTGGCACGCGCAATTTTTTGCTATCTGCCTCGAAAACATCTGGCTTGGTATATTGCGGATATTCCAGAACACCTGGCTGGGAATGGGATTCATCAACTGAGCTTGCTGCATTGCCAAGCGCACCGGGCAAGAGGCGAGCGATTGAATCGATTATCACGGCCGCTCCCAACTCTCCGCCTGTCAAGACGTAGTCCCCGATTGAAATTTCCTCATCAACAAATTTTTTAACCCGTTCATCAATGCCTTCATAGCGGCCACAAACAAAAATTATATTATCTAGCTTACTATATTTTTTAGCCAGCTGTTGGTTCCAAGTTTTGCCTTTGGCAGAGAGAAGAATAATTTTTGTCTTGGAAGTTTTAGTATTAATTCGTAATTGATAATTCGTAATTGATAATTGTAAAGCCTTCAAGGCTTTAAATATCGGCTCAACCTTCATCACCATGCCGGCTCCGCCGCCATAAGGGGTGTCGTCGACTGTCTTGTGTTTATCGGTAGTCCAATCGCGCAGTGCATGAGTATGGATTTTAATAACATTATTTTTTTGTGCACGCTTAAGAATGCTCTCATTAAAATAAGAGTCTAGGATATTGGGGAAGATTGAGAGGATGTGGAAATGCATAAAATTTTTAATCCATTTTCCCTTTGTCATCTCGACGAATCAGTAGATGAGGAGAGATCTCGGATAAAACAATAAATTTTCTTAAAATGTAATAATTTTTTTAAAATCAATTAAGTTTTATATTAAGTGATTTTTAGGTTTTTAATTTTGTATGATCAGTTTTTACTTCTACCAGAGATCTCTCGTCGCTACGCTCGCTCGAGATGACAGAGGGAATGTGAATAATAAATTCATTCTAACAAAAAACCACACTTATAAGTAGGTGTGGTTTTTTGATTGTATCTAAAGTTGTAAAATATTAGATCTTTAGGTCTTCGACAGATGAAGTATCGATTTCTTCTTCTTGCTGTCTTGGTTCTTCGCTTCTCATCGGCCTGCGAGATCCCTCTGGTTCGTAAATTTTCAAATTTACGCGAGCATTGTTCTTTGCGCCAACGATTCTCAAAAGAGTTCTGATGGCTTGAGCTGTTTGACCTCTGCGGCCGATAATGTAGCCCATGTCTTCAGGGTTGATCTTTAATGTCAATAAAACACCCATTTCATCGATTGTTCTTTCGACAACTACATCGCCAGGATGTGCTACGATAGATTTTACGAGAAATTCTAAAAATTCTTTGTCCCTTTCCATAAATTTCTTTGCTCTCAAATCGATAGGTATCAGATTTAAAGAAGCACTTAATTAATTAATTCAATCCCGAGCTATGCCAAAGACTGATTTATATAATTTATATTATAGCAATAGCTATATTTGTCAAATGTTAAGCCTTAGCCTCTTTTTTCGGTTTTCTAGCGATTGAAGCTTTGACTTTTTTGCCTTCGATAATCTTTTGTTCGATTAAAAGATTATTAACGGTTTCGGACATACCAGAACCCATGCTTAGCCAATGTTTGATCCTGTCAGCCTTGGCTTGCAGTTCCTTGGTGTGCGGGTTATATGAACCTAAAATCTCCAAAGACTTGCCATAGGTGTCACGGCTTTTTTCAGAAATAATCAGGCGGTACATCGGCATGTTTTTTTTGCCAACTCTAGATAATCTGATTGTTAACATAAATACTAGTTATTTACTTAATTTAATTTTAGTTACTTTAGCTTAAATCTCAATTTTTGTCAACGATTGAACATTGGTTGCCCTTCGGCAAGACTTCGGCGTGAGCTCAGTCGAACGCTCAGGGCACTTCGACTATTCCGTAAGCAATATAGAGTGCCTGCACTGAGCGAAGTGAATGTTTCGCGTGTAGCGAAATATTCACGAAGTCGAAGTGAGCGGGTAGGGGGAATCGAACCCCCCTCCTCAGCTTGGAAGGCTGATATAAAAAGCCACTATACGATACCCGCGTATTCAATTTTCAATTACGAATTAACAATTAGGTGAAATCCTGTATTTTTACTTTTCTTTTTGTTTCTTTAATTACCTCAATTAATTTTTTTATTAAATCTAATAATTCTTCTGAATTTTTGTTTTCTAATATACACTCCATGTTGTATTCCATTGCTCCAAAACCGTGAAAGTGCTCATGATAGTCAATATTGATACCGAACTGATTTAGAATATTTTTTAATTCTTCTACTAAATTATTATCATAGAAGTATTTATCATGCATTTCTTTTACATCCATCACAGAAGCTTCTTCACCCCAAGTTAAATCAATATCGACATAGTCACCATAGCCTTCTTGGGTCGATGGAAAATTTTTTTCAATTGTTATGTTCTTTTTTTGTTTTATTAATTCAAAAATTTCATCTAATAGAATGTCTAATTCTTTTTGGTCAATATCGAAGCAAGCAGGTCTTTTATTTTCACAATCGATATCTTCTCTGACTGATAGAAAATCTCTTTTTAAATTGTCAAAATCTTCGTAAAGACGGTAATACTTTTCATCGTTATGAATATCAGTTCCGCTTAATTTTTCGAATAATTTAGTTGCTCTCTCCTTTATGGCCAACATTTCTGGATGCCTCGCATTATCTTTTTTTGTTCCAAACAGGATAATTTCCTTACACAAATCCAGAATCTCTTGCTCTTTGCTACTCAGCATGTAAAATTGTTTTTCAATGGATTTCATTTAATTGATAATTGCAAATTGATCATTGAAAATTAATTCTGTCGGGGTGCAGGGAATTGAAGGGGCGGAAGCCCCACGCCTCACTCTGGGCTCTCCTCATCCAACACACCGAAAATAATTTTTTACAATCAGGCTATCGCCTAATTGCAAAAACTTATTGTCGGGGTGCAGGGAATTGAACCCTGTCTACCTGGTCCCAAACCAGGCGTACTACCGGTATACGACACCCCGTTTTCTAACCTTTAACTGTTAACTTTTAACAATTAACTGTGCTACCTAAGTGTTAAATGTTAATTGTAAATTGTTACTAGTTAAAAATGTGCCGAGGGGGAGGATTGAACTCCCGACACATAGATTTTCAGTCTATTGCTCTACCACTGAGCTACCTCGGCCTTCGAACAGTTAACAATTAACCTTTAACAATTAACTTAAAAAAGAAGTTAATAGTTAAGTGTCAATTGTTATTTTGGTTGCGGGAGTCGTATTCGAAGGGGCGGAAGCCCCACGCCGAATGGTCGGCTCTCAAAACAACTCCGACAAAAATAATTTTTGCAGTCAGGCTAACGCCTAACAGCAAAATTTATTGTTGCGGGAGTCGGATTCGAACCGACGACCTCCAGGTTATGGGCCTGGCGAGCTGCCAACTGCTCTATCCCGCGGCATTTAACAGTTAACTTTTGACAATTAACATTTAACCACGATTTTTTCACGGTTAAGTGTCAATTGTCAATTGTTACTAGTTATCAAAGTGGGCGATGGAGGACTCGAAGGGGCGGAAGCCCCACGCCGAATGGAAGTTTCTCATAATCTCCATTGCCAATAAAAATTTTTAATCCGACAAAAGTCGGCTTAAAAACTTTTGTGGGCGATGGAGGATTCGAACCTCCGACCTCTTCCTTATCAGAGAAGCGCTCTAACCAACTGAGCTAATCGCCCGGAATTAACTTTTTACAGTTAACATTTAACAATTAACTGCTTCAACAAAAAAAGACTGTCTTTAAATACTGTTCAAATCTTTGTTGCTTATTTTTGATTAAATATACCAACCCAAGTAGCCTTCGCCCTTAACTAATATGTATAATTAGTTGGGAATGATTTGTCTATTTTTATTTTATTATTAATTTTTAATATTTCATTAAAAAACTTTTCAGAATCTATTAAGTCATAAGAAATGATAGTTTCGCCAGAATCTAATAAAAATTCTATTTTATTTTCAAGGCCAGCTGAAATTTTTTCATCCGAATATAGCTGTTCAATGCTTATAATATTATTTACACTTATGGTTTTAGCAGTTTTACCATTTGAAAAAATTAATTTATTCCCATTAACTATTACTTGCTTAAAAATAAGGCGAATGTCAAAATAATATTTTACAAAAAATGCAACTGATAATAAGGCTAAAAGCAATAATGGGATAAATATTTCTTTGCTAGTAATGTCAAATTGATTAGGCTGGCTTAATAATAAGTAAGAAATAAATATAAAGCATACTAAAAAAATGCCTATAAATCTAGTATCAAAGCTCGTGCCTGTGTCTTTTGAATGGTATGTGTTTTCCATTAAATTATCTGCTTCTTTGCTTTTCAACAAAAAAAGACTGTCTTTATTTATGTTATAAGGCCAGTCTTTTTTTGTCAAACCTAAGCTTAACTCTCAAATAGGCCCATAAACTATTTGTTATTTAACAAACAGTTAACTACTAGCACTTAACTACTAACCTTTTGCATTCTGTTAATTGTTAATTGTTAATTGTTAATTGTTTCAAAGTATTTTGGTATTAACAGGCCCAATTCGTTTGTTTAGACTCTTTGGTTCCCGAAGGAACTAAGAGACCGACCTATCCGAAAGTCCGAAGACTTTCAGAATAATCTCCCTAGAAAGGAGGTGATCCATCCACAGCTTCCGCTACGGATGCCTTGTTACGACTTCGTCCCTGTTATCACTCCCACCTTAGTCCCAACTAGGTTGGGCCTTTGGGTGTTAGCGACTCCCTTGACGTGACGGGCGGTGAGTACAAGACCCGAGAACGTATTCAACGCGTCGTGGCTGATACGCGTTTACTAGCGATTCCAGCTTCATGAGGTCGAGTTTCAGACCTCAATCCGAACTAAGGAAAGTTTTAAGGGATTTGCTCCACATTACTGTTTGGCGTCCCGTTGTACTTCCCATTGTAGCACGTGTGTCGCCCAAGGTGTAAGAACCATGCTGATTTGACGTCATCCCCGCCTTCCTCCCATTTATAACGGGCAGTTCCCTATGACACATGAAACATAGGGTAGGGGTTGCGCTCGTTTCCCGACTTAACGGTACATCTCACGACACGAGCTGACGACAACCATGCAGCATCTGTACGGCACCCTCGAAGGCTATCCTGTTTCCAGGATTCTGCAGCCGTATGTCAAACCTTGGTGAGGTTCCTCGCTTATCGTCGAATTAAACCACATGCTCCACCGCTTGTGCGGGTCCCCGTCTATTCCTTTGAGTTTTAGCCTTGCGGCCGTACTCCCCAGGCGGAGGGTCGATACTCCCAATGATTAGCATTCATCGTTTACGGCGTGGACTACTGGGGTATCTAATCCCATTCGCTCCCCACGCTTTCGTGTCTCAGCGTCAGTATCGTCCTAGTAAGCTGCCTACGCATTTGGTGTTCCTGCTGATATTAACGGATTTAACCCCTACACCAGCAATTCCGCTTACCTCTTCCGAACTCCAGTCTACCCATTTCTCTCGCGGCCTACGGGTTAAGCCCGCAGATTTAACAAGAGATGAAATAAACCGCCTACACACGCTTTACGCCCAATAAATCCGGATAACGCTTGGGGCCCTCGTATTACCGCTGCTGCTGGCACGAGGTTAGCAGCCCCTTATTCCTCTGTTACCGTCATTGTTTCTTCACAGAGAAAAGTACTTTACACCCCGAGGGGCGTCTTCATACACGCGGCGTCGCTCCATCAGCCTTTCGGCCATTGTGGAAGATTCTTGACTGCAGCCTCCCGTAGGAGTCTGGGCAGTGTCTCAGTCCCAGTGAGTCGGGTCATGCTCTCACACCCGATACCTGTCGTAGCCTTGGTGAGCCATTACCTCACCAACAAGCTGATAGGCCATAGGCCACTCTCGAAGCGATAAATCTTTAAAAGGGAATGACTTGTGTCCCCCCTTTTCCATTGTGAATTATCCCGAATTTCTCCGGGTTATGCACAACTTCGAGGAATGTTACCAATGTGTTACTCTCCCGTTTGCCTCGTTCGGCTTCACCCGAAGGTAAAGTTCACGATCGACTTGCATGCCTTAGACACGCCGCCAGCGTTCATCCTGAGCCAGGATCAAACTCTCAAAAAATTTTTTTAATTGGTTGAATCCAATTTTGATCTACACCGGGGACGGTATTGATCAGTATTTATTCAAAGAAATGTAATTTCTCGTAATTGACGAATTGGTGCCTGTTAGCACCAAAATACTTGATATTCAGGACTTGGTTGTCAGTGTCCTGATATCTGAATTGTTAAAGTTCGCTACTCTTTCAAAGTCCCCTTTAATAAAGGGGGTAGGGGGATTTGTAAGTTGTCCAAATCACCTTACTATTTTTATCAATCAAAGTTGATTGATTTCTGAAAGAAAAAACAGAGACATTAATCATTTAACATCGCTGTTTCTTCTCTCGATATAGCCACTTTTCAAGTTGTGCTTAATTCGATAACGTTTTGGTTAAGAAATTAAGAATTCATGTGTATTTGTATGTTATACAAATTCTATAAATATGTCAACCCCATTTGCAGTAATTTTATTTGCATAAAATCTTACAAAAAAATGGCTAAATATTGAATTAATTTTGGTCTATCGTAACAGCAAGTTCAATAATAGCAGATATAAAAAAAGAGGTCAAGGGAATTTTTGTGTAACGTGTAATGTGTGATGTTTAACGTGATGAAAGCTACAAAATTAAGTATAAAAAAGCCTTCTTTTTAGGAAGGCATGTGGTTAATGGATGACCATAAGTGGGCTTTTCTAGTATGGTGGTCTTTTTTTTCTCGGAATGATTACAACGTACCTGTTACACTTATGCATTTGGATTACCACTGGGATGCGATTAATGGTTTCCAAAACGATAAATCCATTCAAAAATTGTTGCGTGCAGATTATCAGGGAATTTGAAACTTAATCAGTGAAGGCTATATCCGTAAGGATTCATTTATAGCTCCTGCAATCATAAAAGGATATGTCAAACAAGTGCATTTCTATTGTAAACAATACGAAGAAGAAGTTGGTTTTTATCAACCATTCTTAGAAAAGTATAATGCTGCCCAAACTGACAACCAGAATCTGGATTTTGTTCAAAACATAGCTTCTCAAGATTCTATTTTATTCGATTTCGACCTCGATCTCTTTAACAGATCTGATATGTGGTCAAAAGGGGACTTGTGGCATGTCGATGAAATTTTCGATCTAATTCAAGAATGTTCGGTTGCCATCAAAAATGCTTTAGTGATTACAATTGCAATGTCATTTGGATATTCAGGCACCGAACAGGATACTGTCGAACTAGCACGTCAGATTATACCGCGAATAATCACTATTAGAAATAACGAATGAACCATACAATTATAAACGTACATCAAAGTTATGGAGTGGAATTTATTGACGGCAAACCGCACGCAAGCTTATTTGGCAATATCTACTTTGATGAGAACTTTGGATGGGGTTTTGTTCCATAGGCATAAAGTTTCAAGCTTTAAGCTGGTTCAATCTTGCAGATTGAAACAGAGATTTTGACTGGGCGGGAGGTGTTGAATAGAGTCCGTTATGGGCGCATTCAAAATATTAAAGTTCAATCGTGGACGATTGAACCAGCAGGAAAACATATAAAGACTATCCAAAACTGTCACCACTGGTGACAGAATTATCATGGTCACATAATCTTTTAATATTGTTTCAGACTCAGAGCATAGAAGAGAAAGAATTTTATCTTAGGAGGTAAAAATGGGAACATTTTATACAGAGTGTACAATTGAAAATCATGTCAATCGCAAAAAGGCAACTCACATACCGAAGATTCTTGTGGATACAAAAAGGCAACTCACATACCGAAGATTCTTGTGGATACAGGAAGTGAGTATACCTGGGTTTCTGGAGAATTACTTAAGAAAATCGGCGTCACCCGAGAGAAGAAAGATTTACTATTTGTAATGGCAAATGGACAACGCATAACACGAAATGTGGGCTTTGTTATTATCAGAATAGGCGAGTATTTCACTATTGACGAAGTTGTCTTTGGTGAAGAAGGAGACATGATACTTCTTGGGGCCAGAACATTAGAAGGATTAAATCTGACAGTTGATTCACGACACCATTGCCAGTTGCGTAGCACTATAGTATTACCTTGTAAAAACTTCTTTTCCCTATTTTCATGAGGACTAGTTTTATGGAAGGTATTTTTCCACCCCCCTGCGTCCCCCCTTGCGAAGGGGGGAAAGAGAGGGGTTATTTGGTTGCGGCTATGCCTTAAGCGGGTTTGCAACTTGAACCCAGGGGTTTGATTCACCCGCCGGTTTGAATTCCTGACAGTATTCACCTATAAACTATAGGGTTCAGGGTGCAAACCTGCTGTGGAATTGAACCGGCAGAAGCAGTGTGGAAAAAAAGCTCCGATTAACCCATCCTTCTACTAAAAGAATAATTAGAAATCCTTTATTTAAAGAAGAAATTTTAAAGAGTTATCCATCACTTGATTACTTATGATGTAGTCAAACGGTAGTCAACTCTATCGGAATCCATAGGTAAAATTTTCCTTCTTGAACTAATCTCAGGTATGATATATAGTAATACCAGAAGGTGGATTTATGAACAAAACAAAAATAGCAATCACTTTGGATCAGCATACCGTTAAGTGCATAGACAGACTCGTACGGGAAGAGGTCTTTCCGAGCCGAAGTCAGGTAATTCAGGAAGTAGTTGAGGAAAAACTTCAACGGATGGAACGCAGTAGGTTAGCGAAAGAAGGTGCCAAAGCTTGACCCGGCTTTTGAAAAGGCGATGGCCGAAGAAGGTATGTCTGAGGAATTAGTCCAGATCATTGAAGGTGTGAATGAAATAATTGGAAATTAGAATAAAAATACTGACATAATGCCACCATGTTTCAATTAAAATAGGACACAGATTTTCGCAGATTTACACTGATAATTCTTTTGCGTATATCCTGATAATCTGTGTTTATCCGCGGCCAAAATAATTATACATATGATGAATACAAACAATAAAAAACTGAATCCCGGTCTCTTAGAACTCGACCTCTTTTGTAAGGGGATGAAGATCGACCAGAGCTGCGATCTGGAACACGATGCCCGTATGGTCACGCGTACCCGTGCAGGTCTCGGAAGTGGTTTGGAAATTATCATTCCGGCGCATCCCGAAGATATTTATATGAACGTCCCGCTCCTTGAAAAATTTGTGAAGGACTCTCCCTACACACTGATCAAAAGGGATGGACAATACATTATCACAGCGCAACACTGCCACAACCAAAAGCCCCCTCTTTTTCCCCCCTTCGCAAGGGGGGACACAGGGGGGTGGAAAAATACCTTCCATAAAACTAGTCCTCATGAAAATAGGGAAAAGGAGTATTTACAAGGGAATACTATGATAGAGGAAGATGGCGTTGCGGTTATTCGACTGCCCCGGCAACCGGCCTTTTACACACAAAAGACAAGCAACGGCACCCTTATGTCCCGTGTGGGAACGATGCAGGGTACATATCTTGCCGTATACCCTGCGCAAGTATGCGGCTACTGGAAGCCAGAGGACAAGGTTAATTGCCGGTTTTGTTCTACGGGGTTGAATGTAGGATATAGTGAAGAGGGTGAGAAGCGCGTGCAGGACGTCGTTGAAACGGCCATCGCTGCTAAAAAGCAAGAGGGCGTTACCTTTGTCCATTTCAATACCGGGTATTATGACGGCAACGAACTGGATGTTGTTGAGCCATACGTCAGGGCTATCAAGGAGGAGACGGGTCTTCTGGTCGGTGTGCAGTGTCCGCCTTGCAAGGATTTATCAAAAT
>Ga0076259_102_pt1 | contig 38701 bp, 34 predicted proteins | sample RifGroF2_FD_67747 | JGI IMG/M metagenome (GOLD analysis project Ga0076259, IMG submission 67747) | Parcubacteria (Falkowbacteria) bacterium GW2011_GWF2_39_8
GCGAACTTGAAAAAATTCAGTCAGAATTCGAACGGAGGCCAAGGAGAATGCGGCACTGTTTGACCCCGGGAGCACCCGGGGGAGTTTGCCGCATTCCCTGTGGCTGGAGTGAAGAACTTCTGGTGAATTTTTTCTGTTCGATGTTTTTGGTTACTTTTTCGAAAAAGTAACCCCCGCCGGGTAGGCGCCGCCGGAGGCAAGGGAGCAATGTTGTGTTATATTAATGGCTACTTTATTAGCTTAATTCGACGACTGATACACGATGGATTCCCGCCTTCGCGGGAATGACAGAAAGATTTATTTACAAACATTGGAAACGCAACCTAATGGAATATAACAATAGGGCAGGTAGTTTGGTTTGGTGCAACAGCTGCCGCCTTGGTAACCACAGGCGGCTCTTTTGATGAAGACTTGAGTGATAATGTAATAACCTTTGACCTCGGCGATGCCGATACCGGCCTCGTCGTAATCCGGGGTAAGAATGTTTTGGCGATGGCCGGGGCTGTTCATCCATCCGGAAACGGCCTGCTTTTCCACTTCAAGGGAGCTGTTGTAAAAAGTCTTGATAATATTTATTGAAGAAGAAAGATTTAACAGCTCTTTTCGGTTGCTAATTTCTTTAATTACCATTTGAATTTTTAATTGTTCGTCGGTCGTGCTTTTCACTCTGGTTTGGAAACTGGAATTCAATTGGTTCAGCTGTTCTTGGCAATTCATCGAGGCAACATTGCCGGTGTATTCTGCTCCGCTGATACCGGGGATTAAAGCAATGTTTTCTGCGCTGGCAGAAAAATAATAAACCCCTTTACTATTCAATCGTTCACTTTGGTAAATGCCGGAATCAATGCCTTCGTGGTGAATAAAAGGATAGCTACAAAGCTTGCTTTGATTGATCAGCTCGGAATTCTGTCTGGCCTGGTCAATGCTGTGTTGTCTGGCTGAGACGGCAATTTCTTCATTCCATTTGAGCGGCTGTAATCCCCTGGAAGTTCGTTCTTGGTTGATCAAGTCCGCAATGTTACGTTCCATCTGAGTGGATACGACCTGATTACTGCCGCCATAAATCGGCAGTTGAGCAAGGTTGTTTGAAGTAATGCCCAGTCCGAATCTGCGCATCAAAGCAAAAGCATCGGCAGGGCGGCCGAGGTAATGCATTTTTAGATCAAGCGGATTAACATAATACGCCTTACCCAGATCTTCCGGTTTAAGTAAAATCTTTCCTGACAATCTGCTTGGTGCAGTGCCGGCAAAACTGTCGAAGTCTTTATTGGAAATACCCAGTCCGAGTTGATGCATGATAGAAAAAGCATCGGAAGGTCGGCCAAGATAGTATCGTTGCAGATTGCTTGGGTTTACATACCAAGCCTCACCATGACTCTCGACATCAATCAAGATGCGACCGCGTAATTTGCTAGCCAAACTTTCTGCCATTAACAAAGTTTGTGGCCAGAGGGAAGTTAAGCTAAGTATAAAAAACAATATTAAAGATTTATTTTTCATTTTTACAATTTTCATTAAACTGAGTTTATAGTAGTTAGAACTAGAAGTCAACTTTTAAATTAAAGAAAATTATTTCGCTTTAACATAAGTGAATAGAATTAAAGTAATCAAAGTAATTTTTTAATTTTTATTACTTATACAAAGGTGTTTTTACGCCCCCTCCTCTAAGTTTAGAGGAGGGACAGGGTGGATGAGGAGGAATTTGATAAAGATTAATATATAAATTTAATCCCAATCAAACTCCATCCTTTCCTTCCTCTTATCCAAGAGGAAGGGACAAGTTGGCAAGTTTAATAAAAAAATTACTTATTCCAGCCCGTGGCGTCAGCTTACTTTAAATTAAAGCGAAGTTTTTTTGTAGAGGTGTTTGTAAAAAAATTGTTTTACGATTTCTACCAGCACCAGGTAAATAGCGACCAATCCAAAAATAACGAAGATTATTTTCCAAGGGAGTGGCGTGAAGCCGAAGACATTGCCAAGGAAAGTTTGGATGAGAATCAGTCCTAGAGTGATAACGGCAACAGTAGAAAATAGCAGGTATTTGCTAGGAGAGGATTGTAGAAACGGAATCTTTCTGGTGCGGATAATATAGATAACCAAAGTTTGTGTAGCTAATGATTCAATAAACCAGCCGGTTTGGAAGGCCGAGCTAGATAAACCAAAAAAAGCGAAGAGCAGATAAAAAGTCAGAAAATCAAACAAGGAGCTGATCGGTCCAAAGATCAACATAAAATTTTTGATGAACTTGATATCCCAGTGCTTCGGTTTTTTTAGATATTCATCATCCACCTTGTCCAGGGGGATAGCAACTTGTGACATGTCATAAAGAAAATTGTTTACCAGAATCTGCCCTGGCAGCATCGGGAAAAAAGGCAGGTAGATTGCGGCGCCGATCATACTGAACATATTGCCGAAATTGGAGGACAAGCCCATCATTAAATATTTCATCGTATTGCCAAAACTTTTTCTGCCCTCGATTACGCCATCCATCAACTCTTTCAGGCCTTTTTTCATCAAGATGATATCAGCTGTTTCCTTGGCCACCTCGACTGCATTTTCAACCGAGATGCCGACATCGGCGCTCTTTAAAGAAGGGGCGTCATTGATGCCATCTCCTAAATAGCCGACTACATTTCCGGCTTTTCTAAGAGCGATTATTATGCGCTCTTTTTGGATGGGAGACAGCCGAGCCAGAATAGTGGCGTTAGCAACTTTAATCGCCAAGCTGTTGTCGTTCATCTTGTTGATGTCGATCTCGTCACCTGAAATTATGCCCTTGATCGGCAGACCCAGATCTTCGCAAATTTTTTTGGTGACCAAGGCGCAATCGCCGGTTAGGATTTTAATTTCCACGCCATGTTTTTCCATGAAGATCAGGGTTTCTTTGGCGCTTTGTTTCGGCGGATCCATAAAAGCTATAAAGCCGGCTAGAGACATTTCACTTTCTTCTGTGTGGTGGTAGGTAGTTTCTTTATCCGCCACGTCTTTGAAAGCCACCGCCAAGACTCGATAACCTTGATTGCTTAAATCTTCATAAACTTGATTGAAATTTTTTAAAAGCGCGGGAGTTATTTTCGTAGCTCCATTTTTATCGAGATAAGAAGTGCAGATTTTAAAGATCTCTTCCGGCGCGCCTTTGGCGGACATCACTCGGTTGCCATTTTCTTCATAGATAATAGAAGAGCGTTTGCGGGTGAAGTCATATGGTATTTCGTCAATCTTTTTTAAATTGCCGATGTTGATTTTTTTAAAATCCAGCAATGCTTTGTCGAGTAAACTTTTTATGCCGGTTTCAAAGGTGCCGTTGATATAGGCGAGGCGCAAGACCGCCTCATCCTGCTGTCCTTGCACATCAACATATTTAACTACGGTGATCCTATCTTCGGTCAGCGTGCCAGTCTTGTCAGTACAGAGGATATCCATGCTGCCAAAGTCCGGGATGGCATTCAATCTTTTGACCAGCACGCCCTTTTTTGCCATTCTCACTGATCCCTTGGACATGTTGACGCTTAGGATCATCGGTAGCAGTTCGGGGGCGATGCCAACGGCAATGGCAATGGAGAAAATCAAGGACTCGATTATGTCTTTTTTGTAAAAGGCATTGATCAAAAACACTAACAGCACAACACCGACAATCGCCTTGATTATCAGATAGCCAAAACTTTTTATACCAATTTCGAAAGCGCTCGATTCCTCCTCGGTGGCAAGCGTCTTGGCGATCTGGCCATACTCTGTATTACTACCAGTGTTTACCACCAGAAATCTGGCGAAGCCGGAGACAACATTAGTACCTGAATATATTATACTGTTGGTTATATCGCCTTCCGGGCTTTTTTTGTTGGGGAAACTTTCCCCGGTTAGAATCGATTCATTAACAAAAAAATCATCAGCTTGAATCAAGCGTCCATCTGCCGGCACCTTGTCGCCGGCGGATAGAGAGATGATATCACCAGGCACTACATCTTTAGCCAGGATTTCAATCAGCTTCCCATCCCTTAAGGCCGTAGTCTTGGTAGCTAATTTTTTAGCGATTTCCAAAGCGGATTTGCTTGATTTATGCTCTTGGTAAAAATTAAGTATGACGCTTAATAGCACCATAGTAATAATGATTATTGCGCCGCGGTTTTCTCCGGTAATGCCAGAAATTACAGCAGCAACTATCAATATTAATACCAATGGATCTTTGAAATAAGAAAGAAATTTCAGTAAGGGAGAAATTCTTTTCTTTTGGGCTATCTCGTTATGGCCATAAAACTTCAGTCGTTTTTCAACCTCAGCCTTTTCAAGACCATTGCGGCTACTAGACAATAATTTAAAGAGCTTTTCCAAAGACTCTTTTACGTCAAAAAAATTTTTTTGCATTTTATTTAAAATAATAAGACTTTAATAAAACTGTCATAAGATTAATTATAGACTTTTTTTGCTTATCTGAGAAGAAAAGCTTCATCATGAATTTTTAAACTATCCATGCTACAATAAGGAATGAATAAAGCAGTATTTATGAACAAAAAATTAATTCACAATAACCGAGAAATCACTTACCGATTGAATAAAAGCCGGCGGGCAAAGCGGTTGACCTTGTCGGTACGTTGCAATTCCGAAGTGGTTCTTACCTTGCCTTACCGCTTTACGGAAAACTTGGCCGAAAATTTTTTGAAAGAAAAATTCGATTGGATCTTGAAACAGCTCCAGCATTATAAAAAAGATAACAGGCTTGAGATCGGTAGCGGACTTTTTGGCTACCGGAAACACAAAGAGCTGGCCAGAGCAATCATTCATAATAAGTTGACTGTTTTTAATAACTATTATAATTTTATCTACAAAAGAGTGGCGGTTAAAAATCAGAAACGCTGCTGGGGTAGCTGCTCCAATGACAAGAATCTGAATTTCAATTATCGGTTGGCTTTATTGCCGGAGCCTTTATGCGATTACGTAATCGTCCATGAATTATGTCATTTGCGGGAACTGAATCACGGCAAGAATTTTTGGGCGGAAGTAGCCAGGACGATTCCCGATTACCAGCTGAGAAAAAAAGAATTAAGAAAATATACTATTAAATAAATATAGTGCGAATCTGCGAATTTATGCGAATGCTGCAAATTGGTGCAGTGTTGAATATTATTCGCATGTGTCAAATTTGCTTTACGGTTTTACGAGCTAAAAAACACTTAATCGCATATTCCCCATTTGCCTGCCTGCCGGTAGGCAGGTAGCGGGCTTTCGCGAAGCGAAATAACAATATGATTGAAAAAATTATTGGTTTGATAATATTTTTTGTGACGGCGACTATTTCCAAATACGGCAGTTTGGCAGTTATGGTTTTGATGGCATTGGAATCAGCAAACATCCCTATTCCCTCGGAGGTGATTTTGACCTATGGCGGCTTTTTGGTTGCTCAAGGTAAATTGAATTTTCATCTGGTGGCCTTTGCTGGTGCATTCGGTTGCCTCTTAGGGTCGATCGTTTCCTATTATATCGGTCTTAAACTGGGCCGACCCTTTCTATGGCGCTATGGTAAATGGCTTTTGGTTTCGCAAAAGGATATTCTAAGAGCGGAAAAATTTTTGGAAAAATATGGTGAGCTGACTTATTTCGTCTCACGGCTTTTGCCGGTGGTTCGGACCTTTATTTCTTTAGTGATCGGCATCTCCAAGGGTAGTTTTATCAAATCAAATCTCTATGGTTTCTTGGCTTCCTGGATTTGGAGTTATGTTCTGGTTTATGTGGGGGTGAAGCTTGGAGCAAATTGGGAAATCATCCGTCCCTGGTGGGACAAGTTCAGTTATTTGATCGTCGCTATTATAATCGGGGGCATAGTCTGGCATGTGGTGCGAGTATTCCGGGACAGCAAGTTGACGACAGAAGACTTGATAATTGACAAGGCTTAAGAAAAAGTTAATATCTTTTATTCTAAATATATAAAAATGTTTTTTTAAAAAATGGAGGTTGCGATGCGAAATTGCGATAGTATCATTTTTATTTCCTGGCCGCGCAGTGATGAAGAACCAGGATTAATGTTGATCATTTTTCCTTCTTTTAAGGGCCATGGCTTATTGACTATTGTTTTGCCCAAAAGAGAAAGCCTGAACAAGCTTCTTGGGATAATCAAGCAGCTTAGTGAAATAACAGCTGCAGATAATTATCACTACAAAGAAGTATAGCTATCGAGCGACTTGCAAAGGTCGCTTTTTTATTAAATAGGTTTTAGAATTGATTATAGAAAGTATCGAAAATCAATTTAACATTTTTCTGATCCACGTAGATTATTACTTCGGTAAAAGTGGAGGTGATCTCACGAATGCTGACGCCCTGTAGAAAGACTTGCTGTAATAAATAATAGAGGAGCCCCGGAGTGTCGTAATATTTCTTTTCGAATTTAATGCATACCGCCCCAAGATTGCGAGCAACATTGATGGGCTGGTCTTTGATTTGTTTTTTTACGATCGCTTCCGACTCGTCATTAATTATTATGGTTAACTCGTTTGTGCCCTGAGTCAGGGCGATGTAGCCGTTATTTTTTTGGATTTCATTGTATATCTGATCGATTTTATTGACCACTTCTTGAGTGCGAGAGTAGGTTAGAGTAATCAGGCGGGAATAGATGGTTAGGTTCTTGATTTTGTAATGCTCCATTTTAAGGATTTTTTTTGCCTTCTCTTTTTGCAGGCGGGATAGCGCCATCACCAGAGCCGAAGAGCTTTTCAGGTCCTTTTTTGTTTTGATCTGGACGAGAGGGCGGATAAAATTTGCAAGCTGGGTCAGGTTAAAAAGATGATGATAGAAGCCGAACTGGATAAAGGTGTTGTTGTTGATGGTTTCCAAAAGTGAATCAGATATCTTTTTCATATGTTATATTTATAACAAAAATATATATTTTTGTATTATTTATATTTTTAATGTACTCTTTTCTTGGTATTTAGTAAAGTAGAATGGAAAATTAGCTCTTTTACCAAGAAATTTTAACTACTGCGTGCTGACTGGCGCAGATAACCGTCTATCGCATTTTGTGCGGTAATGACGAATTCCAGGGAGGATTTATGTACGGTTTAACAGGAAGTATCGTTGCAATTGTAACGCCGTTCAGGAGTGGAAAGGTTGATTACCACAAACTGCGTGAACTGGTGGAGTTTCAGCTTGAAAACGGCACTGACGGAATCGTTGCCTGTGGCACCACAGGGGAGGCATCAACGCTCATTTTTGAAGAGCACCTACGTGTGATCAAGGTGATCATCGAGCAGACTCGGAGAAGGGTTCCTGTAATAGCCGGCACTGGTGCCAATTCAACTTCTGAGGCGATCGAATTGACCAGGGAAGCAAAAGTTGCCGGTGCCGATGGGGCTTTGCTGGTCACCCCCTACTACAACAAGCCGACCCAGGAAGGGCTTTATCGTCACTACATGGCGATCGCCGATGCCGTGGCCCTGCCCCAGATTCTTTACAATGTTCCGGGACGAACAGGCGTTAATCTGTTGCCGGAAACCGTGGCTCGACTGGCGTATCACAAGCAAATAATCGCCATTAAAGAGGCGACCGGTTCGCTTCAGCAGGCCTCAGAGGTATTGGCCCTTTGCGGTGAAAAGCTTGATGTTTACTCCGGCGATGACTTTATCACCTTCCCGATGATGGCCTGCGGTGCCAAAGGAGTGATTTCGGTCCTAGCCAACATTATGCCGAGAGAGGTAGGCGACCTAACCGACGCCTTCTTTGCCGGCGATCTGGAGAAAGCGCGCCAGCTTCACCTCCATCTTCTCAAAATTGCCAACGCCATGTTCATCGAGAGCAACCCCGGCCCGGTTAAGACCGCTCTCAACCTGATGGGCAAGTGCTCCGGCGATCTGCGTCTGCCGCTTTGCGAGATGAGCAAAGCGAACCAGGTGAAATTGGCCAACATCATGAGGGATTACCGGCTCATCGAGGAAAAATAGCTCAGGCCAAAAATAACAACCACAGGTTTTGAATCTGTGGTTTTTTTATTCGATAATATTTTAAAAAATTTGTAATTTTTATTTTGCCAACACCCACATGGTTTCAAAAATGCTTTTTAGACTTTCATAGATTTTTGGACTTTCAATTATCAAGGCAAATTTTTCTTCAAAAGAAATAATGCCAATTTTACTACTGCCATAAATCATTATTTCAATTTTGATATTAAAAAGCTCCGAAGATATTAATTTGGTCTGGCGCAATGATTGAGGATTGGTGGCAGCATGTTTTCGCATCAGTTCATTATCCGGCAAAATTGATCGTGCTAAAATTTTTCTTTTGATTCTTTCTGGTACATAGTAATCGGAAAAAAACTTTTCATCAAAATCACTGATATAGGTTTCAGAGTACATCATGCATAGTTCTCTATTTGGATAATTCAAAGCATCCTTAAGCACTTCTTTAAGTCCTTCTGTGCCTTCGAAATAACGTATCTCTGGTTTTCTGTCTATCAAATTGGTAAAGGTTAGTAGTTGTGGAACTAGTTTGGCGATACGCTGAGTTTTTTCTTCCATTAATCTTTCTAAATTTCTTGGGTCCTCGGCAAAGAAAAGGGTTTTGTGTCCTTTTTTAATCATACTAATCAGACCTTTTAATTTTAGGTTGTCCAAAGAAAGATAAACAGTTGTTCTTTTGATTCCAGACTTAATCGCTATCCGGCTAACATTGGTTTCTCCAAGTTCTAAAACAGCTAAATAGATTTTAGCTTCGTTTTCATTTAAGCCCGCATCTTGTAGTTGATTGTATAGCATAATTATTTTGTCATTAGAAATGTCAACAATCAAATTATAGCCTATTTTTGAAAATAAATCAAAATATTAGCCAAATATATTGATAAAATTCCATTTTATATCTGTCCAATTTACGCTTATTGGCATTAGTAATGACAATTTATCCTTTTTCTGTTATAGTATTTTATTGGCTTAAAGCCGGCACATTGAAAATTAATACACCCGCGGATGCAACATGGCATCGGGGATAGGAGATTTTAAGATGAACTTTTCTGTAAAAGAGGCGTATGAGTACAATCACCGAATGTGGACTGGCAAAGGCGACCGTTGTACCACTATCGGAGATTTTCTTGGCAGAATTCCCAGTCTTGATTTAATCCACCCAAGCAGAGATGAAACAATTCTTGATGCTGGATGCGGTGCCGGATTTTGTACTCGGCGGATTGCACGGATGGGAGGAAAAAAAGTTTACGGCTGTGATCGAGCGGAAACGATGCTTAGCCAGGCAATCAAGCATGAGAAAGAAGAGGTGCTAGGGATAAACTATCAATTGGCGGACATAACAAAACTTCCATACTCCGAAGAAACCTTTGATACAGTAGTCTGTATCGCGGTGTTGATTCACAGTTCACCGCAAGAATGTCTGGCGTTTTTTAGAGAAGCATTGCGAGTTTTAAAACCAGGAGGGATGCTAATTGTCAGCACCATGCATGAGGCGCTATACAAGCTTGGAAGCGCTAACCGAACCGGCCAGTCAAGCTGGGCTCAATATCGACCGCTGGAAAACATCCAAGAGCCGGCAGTTCGAAGAAATTTACCGCGACGCTGATGGCAACCTATTTGTCTCACCTGTCTGGTCTCATTCCATGAACCTGCTTATGCAGCTTATGAAAAAGGCAGGGTTTGGGATGATGAATTCACAGGAACAATATGTGACAGAGGATGTGCTCAAGGCTTGCAATCAGACTGGTAAAGTCGGCTATCCGGCTTTTCAGCAGGTTATAGCGTGGAAGGCAAAAAAAAGGAGATGATATGAGATACTTTTTGGTGTTTATTCTGATGAGCGTTTGTTCGGTAGTAATTCCCCTAAGTTCTAATGCAGCTGAAATCACACTTGCCGAAACCTTTTCGACCGATTATATAACAAAGTCGGGCAGCCAAATCGGCACAGGTCCGGTCAGCCAGACCTTGTTCAAGGCAGGACATGCTGGTTGGTATGGTTGCGTCTGGAACAATTACGATTTTCAAATGGGAAAAACTACCGAGACCGATTTATCCATTGGAAAGATTTTCCAAACAGAAAATCATTACGGAAAGTTTTTTTTCGATCTCAGCTATCAGTATTGGCTGGAGGAGAAAGCTTTTGAACATGTCTTGGAAGTTGCCATCAAACACCAAGGCACGGTAAACACATCAGTTGTCTGGACTAAACTCATTACTGACGGACCAGACTTTGACCGCAACAGATTTTACCTGGAGCTCTCCAAGCCGTTGGTCGTGAATAGTTTTCTAATCACGCCTTCTGTCTCTACTGCCTATCTTGATAATTTTTTTGGTAGTCGTGGACTGGCGCATGTGACTGTGAGGTTGAAAGGCGAGTATCAGATCAACAAAAACCTTTCAGTCTTTCTTCAGGTAAATGGACAAAAGGGAATTATTAAAAAAGACCTGCTCTATGGCGGGACAGGTTTAAAGTGGATCTTTTGATAATTTTTTAAGGTTGGCAGTAATTTGCCAACCTTTTTTCTTTGAATAAAAAAAGCGGCTTCTGACGAAGTCGCTGAAGAATTAAAGGCGATGGCACGAAGTGTGACGGCGTATGGAATCATGAATGGTGCTTCTGGAAGCGCCTTTTTTTCTTCCTATTTTCACACGGCCGGAACCTTTGCATTTTTTGCAGGTACATTTTTCCGGCTTTTTGTCTCTGCATTTCGGACACTCCAGATATTTCTTTTTGACAAAACTCCGCCACCAGAGTTGTTTGCCCAAAAGGCTTATTTTTACTTCACAATAATCAAATATACTCCTTCGCATACGGATTCCTCCCAATGAACAAGATATTGTAATCTAACAATATATTTTCATATTTAGCGGAGAGTGTCAATCTGCTTTGGAAAGCTCTTTAATATTGAAAAATAAAAGTTGAGGTTAAAAATTAAAAAGTATTAAGTTAAATCTTTTAAGTGATTAAAAAATTTACCTTTTTCATTAAATAAAAATTGACGCCCACCATCATTAATTTGACTAAGAATTATCTCCTCATCCTTTTCTTTTTTAAACATATCTTTACATAAGTTAAATAAAATATTACCCCTGGTTATTGTTTCATTGGAAAGACTTACTTTTTTGGGGATTTTTGCTTCGATAAAATAATTATTATTTTTAAATTCTGAATAATATGTAGGTCTTTCTGCCAGGTGCATGTTTATATAAATTAAGTGAGAAAACATATCACGTAATTGCAAGGGTGTTAAAGGACCATTAATCTTTTTGACAAAATCTTTAGCAATACTAAATGTTCCACAAGAATCATTTAATATTGCCATTACACAAATTTGATTCATTCGTATCATAATTCCTTTACCATGTAGACTATCAACAAAATCAAAGGGCTCAATTGATTGGTGCTCTATTGCAGGGAAAATAAAGATGGATCCAATAACATTTGAATTTACAATTGCCTTTGTAAAATGACTTCTAATAATACAATGTAAGTGGTGCATCTCAGACCACTCTAGGTTATCAGAAATTTTCCTTTTTTCTTTTCTTTTGTCTAAATGCCAATTAAGAGATGAATCTTTAAAATAAGTTTTAAAATATATTAATGAAAGCCATTTAAATAATGCAAATAAATTTTCATTACTGTTAGCAAGTATATTACAAAAATCTTTATAGGGCAGTTTCCATAGTCTACTGATTGGTTCTTCGATGACTTTGCCTAATTCTGAATTGCATGACTTGCAACAGGATATTTTATACTGTCCATATTTTAAATGAGCTGTATTTGTTAATACTATTTGCTGATTATATAGATTGTACTCCTTAAGAAGCCATTTCGGTAAAATATGCTCTTCATTAAAAATTTTAACATTTTTATCCACGCCACATATAAAACAATTATTATTTTTTACAACTTTGTTTTTAAATTCCTCAACGCTAAACAAAACAACCTTTCCACCTTTGACAATTGTTTTTGCTTGTACTGTGTACATTTTCTTTAGTAATTTTTATTCTTTAATTTATCAATCTATAAATTTTAATACATTTTCTTTAGTAAATCTAGACAAAGTTCACAAAACTATATGCTCACTTGAACTCATTTGTATATAAGGAGGTAATTAGAACTCTAGAAAAACCAATAATAATTATTGATTTTGGCCACAATATGGCCACAGTCAATAATCAAAAAGAAAAAGAGGTGATAAGTGTAAGACAAAAACAAAAAATTTTCTCTAACAATAAAACAAAAAACAGACAATTAAGTCTGTTTGATGTAAAACTCTCTAAGCGGGCATCTCAGGTTCAGTACCCAGTCTTATCAATTACCTTAGGGCTTATTTGGACATCAGTTGAGATGGCAATTTGAGGCTCTCGGGTCGGGGTAAAATGAGACAAATGAGACACTATAAAAAGAATATTATATTTGACAAAATTGGCTAATTTAGCATAAATAATCAAATAAAGTATTTTTGTGTATTTTATGCTAAATTATAAGGAACAAACAAAAAAAATGACGGAAATAGATGTAGTAAAAAAGATTGCCAAAATCAACAAGGACATGATGACCGCTGTCACTTTGCGGCCTGATTTTATTAATCAAGTAAAAGAGATTCGATTGAAATATGGCATAGACTCGGGAAAATTTACTGATGATGAAACAGTAATTGAATCATGGTTGATGAATCTGTATAAAAACAGAAGTGAGTTTGATAATTTCAATAAAGAGATAGAAAATCTACTCCTAGACTTTAAGTTGCCCAATAATTTCAACCGCACCATGAATTCATATGTAGTAGTTAATCAGATACAACACATTCCCGGCAACAACTGTGTGATGGAATTTAGTAACAAGGAAATTAAGTTAGTTATCTACCAGAAGCCAATGAAAGAAGAGTGGCTATTCATAAAGAAACGGATTGATAAGTTTTTGGAGTTTTCTCAACAACAGAAATTCAACTTTTTAAAACAATATAATTATCCGCAAGGTAGGCGGACTCTTAAGCCGAAGCCGAAGCTAGGTCGGGATGTCGAAATACTAGAGTTGTCAAAAAAATTGGGCGAAAAAGTTAAGGGCTTTGACTATGAATATAAATATTCTGATAAGGATATTGAGGCAGAGATTTTTAACACTACATCGAAAAATGCTCGAGCTAAAAAACATATAAATATAATTAAACAGGCCAGGGTGAAGGCTAAGAAAAGACAAAAATTATACTAGGTTATATCTTGTAGTCCACAAGATATAACCTGTAGAAGAAGCGTGTGTGTTTTAATGATACTTATTAAGTATCATTTTTTAATTTAAACAAAATGCACACAAAAGCAAACATTGAAATCGTGCAAGTCCCGATTTCACAACTCAAGCCTGCCGACTACAACCCAAGAAAATGGGACGAATTAGCGGAAGAAAAATTAACGGAAAGTATTAAAGAGTTCGGCTTAGTCGACCCGATTATCGCGAATGGTGCCGATAACCGAAAGAATGTGGTTATCGGCGGACATTTTAGATTGCACATCGCCAAAAAATTGGGTTTTCAAGAAGTGCCTGTGATTTACCTAGACTTGCCAGACTTAAACAAGGAAAAAGAATTGAATTTACGTTTGAATAAAAATACCGGTTCATGGGACATAGACTTATTAAAAAATTTTGATACAGAATTATTGTTGGATATCGGCTTTACTGATGTTGATCTGGGCGATATGTGGAATGACATGCTGACCATCGAAGATGACGAGTTTGATGAAATCAAAGAGTTAAAAAAAATTACTGAAACAAATATTAAAGCTGGCGATATGTTTAAGTTGGGTCGTCATAGATTGATTTGTGGAAATTCAATGGACAAGAAAATAATTGAAAGATTAATGGGTGATGAGTTGGCTGATATTGTCTATAACGATCCTATTTATAATATTAATTTGGATTATAATAAGGGCTTGGGCGGCGGACAGAATTATGGAGGCACTACAAATGACAAGAAGTCTGATGCGGAATATAAAGAGTATCTGAAAATAGCATTAATTAATGCTCTGGCGCATGCCAAAAAAGACCTGCATGTATTTTCCTATTGCGATCAAAATTTTATTTGGTTGGTACAGGAATTATTTAAAGAGTTAGGCATTAAAAATCAACGCGTCTGTCTTTGGATAAAGAATGGTTTGAATTTGACGCCCCAGGTCGCCTTCAACAAGAGTTTTGAGCCAATAGTGTACGGCACCGTTGGGAAGCCTTACTTAGCTCCAATCAAGAATCTAACCGAGATAGTCAATCAAGAAATAGGCACTGGCAATCGAGCTATAGATGATATTTTGGACATGCTAGATGTCTGGCTAGAAAAAAGACTGGCCGGTCAAGATTATTTGCACCCAACTTCTAAGCCACCGACGCTTCATGAAAAACCCTTACGTCGTTGTTCAAAAATTGATGACCTAGTATTGGATTTGTATGGAGGATCCGGAAGCACGATGGTCGGATGCGAGCAATTAAAAAGGCGGGCCTATCTAGTGGAGATCGAGCCAATTTTTTGCCAATTAATTTTGAATAGGATGGAACAATTAACTGGTCTTAAAGCAGAATTAATAAACTAATCTTAATTATATGAACATAGAAGAAGTGCAAGACGGTGATATTTTCATCTTGGGCGATCATCGATTGGCCTGTGGCAATTGTCAAGATGAGAGGCTACTTTCAAGATTGATTGCCAAAGTTAAAATCTCCGTCGTTCTAACTGATCCCCCCTATGGAGTGGAATATACTGAGAGCAAAAATGGTTTTAAGCAAAATCTTTCTTGTGCGATTCCGATTGCTAATGATGATATTACAAGCGATGACCAGTATAAAGAATTCAGTGCGACTTGGTTAACTGTGCTAAAGAAATATTTGGCAGAAAAAAACTCTATCTATATTTTTAATAGCGACAAAATGATTTTTGCACTTAAAAAATCACTGGATGAAACAGGGTTTAAGTTGTCGCAGTTATTGATCTGGGTCAAATCGCAAGCTGTGGTAGGGAGATTAGATTATTTGCCTCAACATGAGTTGATCGCTTATGGCTGGTATGGCAGGCATCAATTCAGAAAAGCCAAAGACAAAAGTGTGTTATTTTTTCCAAAGCCAAGCAAGAGTAAATTGCATGCAACCATGAAACCAGTGGCGTTGCTTAGAAATTTGATTCTTAACAGCACAAAACTGGGTGAAGTTGTATTTGATGGCTTTGGAGGAAGTGGATCAACACTTATCAGTTGCGAGCAGTTAAAAAGAAAATGCATTATAGTAGAAACTGAAAAACAACATTGTTTGACGATTATTAAACGATGGGAAAAATTAACAGGGGAAGTCGCTAAAAAATATGAGTTTGCCTAAAGCTAGATTGAAAAAGAAGTTTATTGAGAAAGCCAAAGAAAATCCTTTGGTCAGTTCGTTGTGCCGTCAACTTGGCATAGGCCGGGCAACTTATTATCGATGGTTAGAAGAGGATAAAATCTTCAAGGCAGACTTCTTGAAAGCTCAGAAGATTGGGCAATTAGGCATCTGCGATTTAGCTGAATCAAAGATTATAAGCTTGGTTAAAAGCGAAAAGGAAAATGTGGCATTTGGCGCTGCCAAGTTTATTCTTCATAACAACAGCCCTGCTTATAAAGATTTTAGCTTAAGTCATCAGCGACTTAAGTATGAGCAAAGAATCAAGCATTTGGAGAATGAAAACAAAGAGATTATCAATAATGCATTGGACAAGATCGAGGTAATTTTTAGAGATTTTAGTAAACAAACTGAAGAAGAATTACCGACTGATAAAAGCGAACCTAATCAGACATGATCAATGCAGAAATATTTAAATAATTCAGCTTATAATTTTTTATAATTGTGATTTAATAAAAACATTTTATACTTTAGAAAGATCATCTTTATTTTTAATAAACTCGAATTGTTATTGTTTGTTTTCATCGTCTAAAAAACCACGCTTAATAAGAAACGACTTCAGGGTAGTGTTGCTATCCTTTATAAGGGACAGCTCTTTTAATCGTGGATCATCTTTAATGCTTCCCCAAAAAATTACCTTTGCCTGAATTTCCGTATCCTTGATTTTGGATTGTTTGGTTTTTGTTATAAGCGTTTCTAAAGGCATAAACAATGAATTACTACCACTGTAGCTTGAAAAAGACCTGTCATTCTCAATAACGTCGTTAAAATTTTCCCAGTCTTTTCCTGCTGGGCTTGGATATCTATCCCAGTATAATTTAATTGCTTGTGGGTAGTTCTCCAAACCATTCTTAGCAACGTTTCTGATTTTTCTAATTTCTGTTATGGCATCTTTAGATCCACTCCACCATTGATATAGTGTATAAAAAAAATTTTCTTCAAATTTATATAAAACTTTATTTTCTGCACTATATTTATTATCTGCTTCTTGGAAAACAAATTTTATTAATTTCCTAATTTCTTCATTGTAGTATCGAAGTAATTTTTCAAAAGTTTTCTCTAGGCGAAAGTGAATAGAACTACCGCTACCTCTTTCATTGTTTACAAGCGAGCTCAATACTGTATATTTTAGTCCTGTGCTTACAACAGAAGAAGATAAAATTGAATTTAATTCATTGAAGCAGGTTTGAATATTTTCGCTTGGTGTGTCTGTTTTTTTATCCTTTTCTGCGACAGCAACAATCTGGAAAACAAATTGGTATATTGCTTCATCAAGGGCGGTATCGCCAGCATTCATAGGGTCAAGCTCAATTTTTTGGGTGACAATTCGGTTAGAAATTTCTTTTACCAAGCTTATATTTAATTGAACAGGAGAATTTGGAACATCAAAAAGAAATCGAGAATAACTCAGTAGGCTATTATTATCTAATGAAACCATTAAATCTAGCGGAGCTAATTTATGTTTTTGATAGATTCTATTGTTCTTCCTGTGGCTTGTTTCCATCCCCTCTGCTATTAAAGTGAGATAATCATACATGACTTCAGGATATGACGTAGTGCCAAAATATTTATCCTTGGTTTTTGTTTCATAGTTTTTGTCTAAAAAATCAAAATAGTAATACATTACCAGGCCAACAATTTTTAAAACATCAGATTTTTCAGATTCTGGTATTTTTTTGCTAGTTTTTAATTCTATCCAACCAATAAGATCAAGTTTAGTTTTCTCAATTTCTTGCTTAGTGAGATAGGCATCAATATTGTGTCTTTCTGCTTGGTTTATGAGAACATGAATTGTCTTTATAAAAAAGTCAATTAAATAAGGGTATTTTATTTTTACATATTCAAGCGCAACTATATCGTTAAAACGTATAGAATTTTTTTGTAATTCGCCCATTCGATTTTTGAAGGAACCATAGAAGGAATCAAGTGCAATTATAATACGATCTATCGTTCTGGGTGTGCTTTCATTAAGCAGAGCAACAATATATTCTGTTGCGTCTTTATTATTCATGAACGACCTCGACGGATCGCTAATTGCATGGGGATTGATGTTCTCTGGGGTATCAAGATTTTCTCGTTCAATGACTTTATTTAGTTTTTCGAGTACGTATTTTTGTTTAATGGCAGGGTCTATCGGTGGTAAAAATATTTTGAGAGTTATGCTTTTTGTGTCTTCATAAAAAAAAGTTTTTAACAATCTTGCACGAGGGTCTGTGGTTGAAAATGCATCCAAGTAATTATTCATGTCTGGCTCAGAAATGCAAAACAAAAAAAGCAGTTTAGTGGGCAAGCCTGATCTGCCCTCATTTTTAAATCGTTCAACTATTTCAACTAATCGATATATTTCATCAAACTGCGCCCTTTCAATTTCATCTACCATTATTATCCATGTAGACTCTTTAATATTTGTAATATTTCCGAAAAGTTTAGCTACGGAAGTGGAAGTGAAAAAGGATTTATTTTTAAAATAAAATTTATCAAAATGAAGTGCTTTTGTTCTTGCCAAACCTCGGTTTAATGCAGAAATTATCTTTAATACCTCTGAAAGAAAACCATTGCCAGATTCTCTAAGTATTGAATTCATGAATGGTAAATATGAAGTGACATCAATTTTTGGGTATCTTTCTGAAAGGGTTTCTAGCCAGCGCTCAGAAAATAATTCTGAAAAATCTTTTGCTTCGTTTGTTTCAGTTAGGGAAATGTAGGTGTATAGGGTTTTTTTAGCTTCAAAATTTTCTATAATCATTCTTGCGTAAGAAGACTTTCCTAGGCCAAGTCCCCCATACAGACCAATGACATTTACGTAACCATTTAGACTCATTAGGCCATCAGTTATGTTTTTTGCCGAAAATTTAAAATTAAATTGATCATCTTCTATTCCTACTGAGCCAGATGCAAAGCGTTTGGCGGATAAATCAATTTTTTCACCAACAGATTCAATGAACCATTTAATAATAATTATTATTAATGGCACAAGTAAAAGATTCCACCAGAAATCTTTAAATCTATGCAAAAAAAAGTAATCAAATATAGATGCATTAATTATTCCCCAATAAGAATAAAAAACCCAAGATGGCTGGTTGTGAATGCTTTGCTTCTTAATTTGCTTTATCGGATCTACAACAAAAATGAAAAATCCAAATAAAATGGCCAGGGTGATTGTGCCGATAAAGATAAAAAAGGTAGGATTAAGAATGTAAAAGTATTGTATATTCTGGATAATATTTTCTCCGAAATTCAATGCCACGTAGGAAAAAGCAGTAGATATAATAAATAACCAAAAGACACACCACAAAAAGAAAGACTCTTTTAAAAAATCCTTCAAATTATTCCACTTATCGCTAAAGATTTTATAGATTTTCAATACCATAGTTTAATTGAAGACATGGGTTTAGCTAATTTTGGTATTTTTCACTTAGAATATAGCCTAGAAAAGGCTAAAAGTAAAGCATAAGTTACTAACAGTTTATCTACTTCAAGGGGCTAGACGCCCCGAGAAGGTTGCGTCATCAATGTGGTTGTAAGTAATAATTTTAAAGAAAATTATGCAACTATATGAAACGGCATTGATGCCTAAAACGACAACCCAAGGGCAAAATCAGGGCACTCCAGAGATTATTGAGCCGATTTCCATTAACTATGTCCTTTACGCCAGAAAATCAACGGAATCAGAAGAACGGCAAGTCCTTTCTATTGATTCACAGATTAAAGAGATGCTTCAGCTGGCTGAGAAAGAAAACTTGAACGTGGTGGAAATTAGAAGAGAATCACATTCGGCCAAGGATACTGGCCAAAGAAAAGTGTTTAATGAGATAGTGATTGATATCAGAAAAGGCATGTTTACAGGCATCCTGACGTGGGCACCGGACAGGATTGCCAGGAACGCTGGCGACCTCGGTGCAATCGTAGACTTGATGGACCAAAAACTGTTATTAGAAATAAGAACCTATGGCCAGAAGTTTTCAAATAATCCGAATGAGAAATTTTTACTGATGATCTTAGGCAGTCAGGCTAAGCTGGAAAATGACAATCGAGGAGTGAATGTTAAGCGAGGTCTACGGACTCGAGTAGAGATGGGCTTGTGGCCAACCGTGCCGCCCCTGGGCTATTTGAGCCAGAACAGAATAGATAAAAAATGCCAAGTGATATTGGATCCAATTAGGGCGCCAATTGTTAAACAGATATTTGAAAAAGTAGCCAATGAAAAATACAGCGGTAGAAAAATATATCACTGGTTAAAACATGATCTCAATTTTTACACTAAAGGCAACAAGACTTTAAGTTTAGGTCGAATCTTTAGAGCGCTTGATAACCCATTCTACTATGGGGTGTTTGAATATCCAAAAGATAGCGGTAATTTTTATCAAGGTAAACACAAACCGATTATAACTCAGGAGTTGTTTGAAAAAGCCCAGGCGCAAATCAAGCGAGACAATATTGTGAAAAATAATAAAGAGTTTACCTTCACCAAATTGATAACCTGCGGATTATGTGGCTCCAGTATCAGCGCAGAAGAAAAGTTTAAATTACTTAAAGATGGCACGACGGCCAGATATGTGTACTATGGCTGTTGCCGGGCTAAAGATCGGTGGTGTAAAAATAAATATATTCGGGAGGAAGATTTGATTATTGAGCTACTTAAAATTATTGACGAGGTGAATATAAACGAGCTGGGCATGAGAGCCAAGCTCGAAGAAGAGATTGGTCGATTTAATAAATTTCAAGGCATGGTGCTGGGAAGCGATATTAAACAAAATCCCGAAGAGGCCGAAGTTAATATTAGAAATTATGCCAAGTATCTACTAAAGGAAGGCAGTATAATTGAAAAGCGAGAGTTGTTAGGGAATCTACGGAGTAGGCTGGTTTATAAAGAAAAGAGTGTTGCCTTAGTCTAGTAAAATAAATTGTTATAAAAAAGCCTCACGGTAAAGTGAGGCCTTTTTTTCGATTAGGGCACGACGTTATTTTTTTCCAATTCTGATCCGCTCTTTTTCAACTTCTCTTGCTGGTCTTTGTTCGGCCTCACGTCTTGTGATGAATCGACCATCGCCAGAGTCTCTGAAAGCAGTTCTTTTTGGTTCGTTTTTGCTACTCATACTCTTCTTTGCTTGGTTTATTAAAATGCAGTATAATCATAATGTACCTTTGATAGACAATCGACCTCCGACTCTGCCACGAGTCGCGTCAAATAAATTGTGGTTTTACTGCCACTTTTTATTTTAGCACGATGTTCGGTTTAAGTCAACACTGTTCGTTATGGCTTGACATTAATTTATATCTAAACTATAGTATTTATATATAACTGAACATAATAGTATGCTTGATAAAACTAATTTTTACATAAATTTAGGGAAAAATATAAAAAATGCGAGAGGTGAAAAAAAATTTTCAATGGATAAGTTCATTGAGGTAGCCAATTTAGATATGAGTAAAAGCACCTTGTCTGCCATTGAGAATGGCAAGCAACAGGTATCAGCTTTCCAGCTCTATCTAATTACCGAGACTTTAGATTTAAAAATCACTGAACTTCTCCACGGACTTGAAGCTATGCACGGTGACAATCAAGAAGACTTATTAAATAAGAATGATTTAAATAAATTAGAGAATTTATAATATGGCTGATTTTATCAATGAAAAAGTTAAGTTAGCTGTTGAGAGCGCGGAAAAGATTTTGAGTAAACATAAAATTACTAAAGCACCAGTTAATATTGAAAAGATTGCTGAGTCTATGGGGATTGATGTGGCAAAGATTAAATTTTCTACGGATGAGATCTCCGGCGCAATCAAGATGAGAGGCAAGGAAGGCAGGCCGGTAATCGCGGTCAATCAAGATCATTGCGCTGAACGCCAAAGATTTACTATCGCTCATGAGATTGGGCATTTTGTGTTGCATAGTATTGATAATCTACACGTTGATTCTAATAGTGTTTATTTCCGAGACTCCAACGCCTTGCATACTACAACTAATGTTAAAGAAGTACAGGCCAATCAATTTGCAGCTGAGTTGTTAATGCCACGGGATATGGTTATTGCAGATTTGCGTGGTAAATTTAAATTAATCAATAAAGATGAGGATGTTAAAACTGTTGCTGGGTTGGCAAAGAAGTATAATGTTAGCCAGCAAGCGATGATGATCCGCATTGGGGGGTTAGTAATATAATAAATTTATTTGAAATAAATATGGCATTCAATGAAAACACAAGAGTGAAAATACCGGCGATTTTGCACCTCTGTAGGCTTGGTTTTAACTACTTACCACTTTCAAAAGCAAAATGGGATGAAGGCACAAATATATTCACTGAAATCTTCCTTGAAAGTATTGCAAAAATTAATCTAGATTTGGAGACTGATGACGCAAAGAGGGAATTTGAAAGAGTGTTACTGACTCTTGATAATGAGGATCTTGGCCAAGAATTCTACAGAAGGTTGACTTCAACTTCAGACATTAAACTTATTGATTTTCAAAATTTTGAAAATAATTCTTTTCATGTCGTCACTGAGCTTCCTTGCAAAAATGGAGAGGATGAATTCAGGCCAGATATTACTCTTTTGATTAATGGGATGCCACTTGCCTTTGTTGAAGTTAAAAAGCCAAATAATCGAGAGGGTATATTGGCGGAAAGAAATCGTATCAATGTTCGTTTTCAAAATGAGAAATTCAGGAAATTTATCAACATTTCTCAGCTTTTAGTTTTTTCCAACAACATGGAATATGACAACGAATCAATTGATCCAATTCAGGGTGCTTTTTATGCTACCTCGTCATATCATAAGGCAATTTTTAATTGCTTCAGAGAAGAAGATGTTGAAATTTCAAAGAGTTTGAAAGCTGAAGATGATCAATTAGAGAACTTGGTTTTGGTGGACAATAATCTTTCAGCTATCAAGCACTCACCTGAATTTATCACGAATAAAAATCCAAATACTCCAACCAACAGAGTCTTAACTTCTTTGTTTAGCAAGGACAGGTTGGTAATGTTTCTGAGGTATGGCATTGCTTATGTGAATGAGGAAAGCGGAATTGAAAAACACATAATGCGGTATCCTCAATTTTTTGCAACCAAGGCTATTGAGAAAACCATAGACAAGGGAATTAAAAAAGGAATCATTTGGCACACTCAAGGTAGTGGTAAGACTGCATTGGCATTCTATAATGTGCATTTTTTGACGGATTATTTTCAGAAACAGAGTATTATTCCGAAGTTTTATTTTATCGTTGATCGGATTGACTTGATGATTCAGGCAAGGCGTGAATTTACAAGTCGAGGATTGGTTGTGCATACTGTTAATTCAAAAGATGAGTTATTGCGAGATTTCAAGAGTCAAGCTGCTATTCACAATTTAGCTGGTCAAAGAGAAATCACTGTTGTTAATATTCAGAAATTCAAAGATGATGACAACGTTTTGCATGTCGCTGATTATGATATAAGTTCGCAACGGATTTATTTTTTGGATGAAGTGCATCGAAGTTATGATCCTGAGGGGAGTTTTCTAGCAAATCTGATAGCTTCAGATCGTAACGCTATTTTGATTGGGCTTACTGGCACGCCTCTGATTGGCGAGGGTAGAAATTCTAAGGGTATTTTTGGTGATTATATTCACAAGTATTACTATAATTCGTCAATTGCAGATGGCTACACACTAAAGCTTATTCGCGAGGGAATTGAAACGAATTATAAAATTCAATTGGCAGAGGCTTTACGACAAGTGGAAATTCTAGAAGGAGATGCTGACCGCAGAGTTATTTATGCGCATCCAAAATTTGTCGAGCCGATGTTGGATTATATCGTGGATGATTTTTTGAAAAGTCGAATGATGCATGGCGATGATACTTTCGGCGGAATGGTGGTTTGTGATAGTTCGGAACAGGCGAGGGAAATGTCTAGAATTTTTGCAAGAAAATATTCCGAGAAGCTTAAATATTATTTTGAAAAAACAGGCAATTATTCGTTGAATAGTAGTCCTGATATTTCAATTATAAACGATAGCACCGGTGGTTTGGGCGGAGCTTTGATTTTGCATGATTCAGGAAGTAAGGATGATCGAAAACAAGCCACGGAAGATTTCAAGGCAGGAAAAATTGACTTGTTGTTTGTCTACAATATGCTCCTTACTGGCTTTGATGCTAAAAGATTGAAGAAGCTATACATTGGCAGAATCATCAAAAAACACAATCTTTTACAAACTCTCACGAGAGTAAATCGTCCATACAAGGATTTCCGTTTTGGTTATGTGGTGGATTTCGCCGATATTCGTAAAGAATTTGATGCAACCAATAAAGCATATTTTGACGAATTGCAATCTGAACTGGGGGATGAGATGCAGAATTATTCCAACTTGTTTATGTCCAAGGAGGAAATAGAAAAAGAAATTGAAAATATCAAAGAGACACTTTTTCATTTCGACCTTCAAAATGCTGAGATATTTTCTCAACAAATTACTCAAATTGAGGATCGCAAAAAAGTTCTTGATATCAAAAAGGCATTGGAAAATGTGAAAAATCTATATAACACTATTCGCTTGTTGGGATATTATGAGCTTTTAGATAAAATAGATTTCAAAAAGTTGAATGAATTGTTTAATGAAACGGCGCATCATTTGGAATTGCTGAATCTTAAGGAGTCTATTCAAAATAGCACTGATACGACAAACCTTCTCAATGTAGCTTTGGAAAATGTTTTGTTTATGTTTCGCAAAGTTTCAGAGGAGGAATTGGTGATTGCCGATAAGTTGAAAAATATTCTTAAGAAAACTCGAGAGGAATTGGCGAAAAATTTTGATCCAAAAGACAAAGAATTCATTTCTCTTTATGACGAACTGAAGCGCTTGTTTGAAAAGAAGAATCTTGATGAGATAACACAAGAGGAAATGAATCAAAATATTGGCTCTTTGCAAAAAATTTATGATGAAATAACTGAGCTTAATCGCAGGAACAATTTGCTCAAAGCGAAATATGAAAATGACGCAAAATACGCAAGAATTCACAAGCGAGTATTGGAAGATGGGGGTGTATCAAAGCGTGAAAGTGATATTTTCGCATCATTAATGGAAATCAAAAAGCAGGCTGATAAAAAAGTGATTGAAAATCAGCGAATGCTTAGCAACGAAGGATATTTTCTGCAGTTTATGAGTCCTTTGGTGATTGGCGGTTTTGAAGAGCATGGAATGAAGCTTGATGCGGAATCAGCAAGGCATATTAATGGTGCGGTAGTTAATGAATATGTTAATGAATATAGCGGAAAAAATATATGACACAAGATTTCACAATCAAAACAAAACAATTGATCGACAATCTCAAGGGCATTTGCGCTCAATATGGATTGGGAAATGATGGGAATGAATTCAAAATCATTACTCAGGTTTTTTTGTATAAGTTTATGAATGACAAGTTTGGCTATGAGCTGAAACGCTTGGATTCAAAACTGAAAAACGCTGAAAATTGGGAAAAGGTCATTGCTGAATATTCTGACAAAGATTATGAGTTGCTTCTTTTAAAGATGAGCGCCGATAGTGCCAAGCTTAAGCGAGAGCATTTTTTGTCTAATCTTCACAATCGTCAAAATCAAGAGGAATTTGCCAAGTTGTTTGATGATACTTTGCGAGATATTGCTATTTTTAACAATGATATTTTTTCAGTTAAAACAGGCACAGGAGCAAAGATTGTTTTGTTTGATGAATTGAGTCAATATATTTCGGATAGTTCCCAGCGAGACAATTTTTGCAAAGCGCTTGTGAATCAGTTGGTGAATTTTAGTTTCGAGGATATTTTCGAACAAAAGTTTGATTTCTTTTCCACGATCTTTGAATATCTCATTAAAGACTATAACAAAGATGGAGGCGGAAAATATGCCGAATATTACACGCCTCATGCGGTTTCCAAGATTATGGCTTCAATTCTTGTAAATGCGCCAGTGAGTAATGTGACTTGTTATGATCCTGCAGCCGGATCTGGCACCTTGCTGATGAATCTTGCGCATGCAATTGGAGAGGATAAATGTACGATTTATTCTCAGGATATTTCACAAAAATCATCGGGAATGCTTCGACTTAATTTGATTTTGAATAATCTTGTCCATTCAATTTCCAACATTATTCAGGGTGATACTTTAAAATTACCATATCATAAAACTGGAGATCAACTGATGAAGTTTGATTATGTTGTTTCAAATCCTCCATTCAAGCTTGATTTTAGTGAGGCACGAAATGATCTCGACACCAAAACAAATAGCGAGCGGTTTTTTGCTGGAATTCCTAACGTCCCTAATAAGAAGAAAGAGTCGATGTCTATTTATTTGTTGTTTATTCAACACATTATGTTTTCGCTTGCGGAAAAAGGCAAGGCAGCCATTGTTGTGCCGACTGGATTTATCACAGCTCAAAGTGGAATTGAGAAAAAGATTCGTGGAAAATTGATCGAAAAGAAAATGCTTCGCGGGGTTGTGTCTATGCCAAGCAATATATTTGCTACTACTGGCACTAATGTATCGGTGCTTTTCTTGGATAAGGAAAATACAAAAGGGAAGATTGTTTTGATGGATGCTTCAAAATTGGGAACAACAATTAAGGATGGGAAAAATCAAAAAACTCTGCTTTCGTCAGAAGAGGAGAAGAAAATTATTGATACTTTCAATAAACGAGAGGGGATTGAAAATCTTTCAGTGGTGGTTAGCTATGATGAAATTAAAGAAAAAAATTATTCTTTCAGCGCCGGACAGTATTTTGAAGTAAAAATTGAGTATACAGATATTACGCCAGAACAGTTTTCGCAAAAAATGAGCGACTACAAAAAGAATTTGAATACTCTTTTTGCGGAGTCAAAAGACTTGGAAAGTGAAATTCAAAAGCAACTAAATAGATTGAAATATGATTAAGACAAAATTAAGACCATTGAGCGGATCCACTATACAACTTGTTGATGGAGACAGGGGTGTTAATTATCCTAATAAAAAAGATTTTAGTGATAATGGATTTTGTGTTTTTCTTGATTCCTCCAATTTAACAAAAAATGGCTTTGATTTTTCATCAAAAGTATTTATATCAAAGAATAAGGATGAGGCCATGGGAAATGGCAAATTAAAACGCGGCGACCTTGTTATGAATACACGCGGCACGATAGGAAATATGGGGGTTTATAAGGAGAATGTACCTTACGAAAATATTAGAATTAACTCTGGAATGTTAATAATTCGTGGTGGATCTGATTATGATAATGGTTTTCTGTATGGTTTTTTTAGAAGTAATCTATTTTATAAGCAAGTTGAAAACATAATGTCTGGGTCGGTACAAAGTCAATTACCAATTTGGATTTTCAATTTTATACAGGTTCCTGAATTAAGTATTCCAGCCCAACAAAAAATTTCTACTGTTCTTTCAGCTCTTGATTCCAAAATCGAACTCAACAACCGCATTAATGCTGGATTGGAACAAATGGCAAAAACTTTGTATGACTACTGGTTTGTGCAGTTTGATTTTCCTGATGAAAATGGCAAACCCTACAAAACAAGTGGCGGAAAAATGGTTTGGTGCGAAGAATTGAAACGAAATATTCCGGCGGGATGGGAGGTTAAAGAAATGAATAAACTTCTAACTAAAAATACTACTAAATTTGATTTTATTGATGATAAACACGATATTGACACGCTTGATCTGTCAGTATTGCCAAGTGCTACGATGTGTTTGAATGAAAAAAATAGTAGCAGTGCGTTTGGAACAAATTTATTCAAACTAAGTAAATTCGATATTCTGTTTGGTGGAATACGACCCTATTTATTAAAAGCCGGATTTTCACCTTTCGATGGGTTGGTTACTGGCACAGTACATTCTTTTAGAGTTAAAAATGACGACGAATATAATTTTGCGATTTTGACAATGACGCATAAAAGCATGTTCAATTTTGCAGTTGCTAATTCAAAGGGAACGAAAATGCCTGTGATTGGCGCTGATGATTTATTGACTTACAAAGTTGCACACAACGAAGATATAATAAAGACATTTAACGAATTCATACAATTTAGAGACATAATCGCCCATAATATTATTGAAAATCAAACACTCGCCGAACTTCGCGACTGGCTTTTGCCAATGCTTATGAATGGACAGGTAGCAGTAAAATAATAAATATGAATCCACTCAAAACAAATGGTCTGATAATACAGAATTTTCCACAAGAGAAATATGAATCTATCCACCATATTTTGAGTAGCAAATATGCAGAAAAAAAAGAATACGAACATTTTTCAGGAGCGTGGAATGCTATAGCTTATCGGTACAAAGCTACAATTGACCATGGAAGTGATTTCGTCAAATTATTAAAATTATATGGAACGGCACCACAGCCAGAAAAAAGATATTTACAAGAACAAGCGCTATTTAATCATTTCAGTTCGTACTTTTCAGTTTTTGAATCAATGTGTTATGGATTTTTTGCGATAGGCTCAATTGTTAGTCCAGAATTTTTTTCTATTAACGACCCGGCAGATCAACGAAAAATATCTCCAGAAACAACAAAAAGAACTTTTCAAAAAGCTTTTCTTAATGAACAAATCACTAAAACATTAATTGAGTTAATTAACGATTCTGAATTTGAAAATATTAGGAATACTAGGAACATTCTTACTCATCGAACAGCACCAGGAAGGAAGATTTATTTAAACATAGGAGAAGATGAATCACTCCCGACAGAATGGAAATTGAACAATAAGCCCTTAAATGAATTGATAGTTAAATCAAACGAGGATAATATGAAAAGGCTTTTAAACAATTCACTAACTGCAGGAGAAGTGTTTTGCAAATCTCATCTATAATTATATGGCAAGAAAAAATATTTTTAAAATACCCGCTAAAATAAAGAAGCAAATTGAAACATTTGGTCAGGATGACGTTGTTGTTGCTTGTGTAAAATATGTTTCAAACGAAGAAATCGATAAATACAAACACTTAAAGATGCGCTATATTAATGGCGAGCTTGTTCTTCCACCTTCAAAAACTCCAAATCCCAATTCTGGTAAATTTTCTCGTGCGAACATTGAAGGTATGGACAAAAAAAGAACTGATTTACCAAAAATTTCAAAAGAATTTAGCGCAGAAGCTCCAAATTGGAATGGCAATGGTACTCATGCTGTTTCCTATTCGCGAGATGTATATCAAAAAGATTTTTATCCACCCAAAGAAGTTGAATTAAAAATTGAACAAGTAGAAAAAAGAGAGAACGGTTTTAAAATAAAATTTTTAATTGATCAGGTAATTAATCGTAATACTTCAAATTTTGAAAAAGAATTATTGTATAACTTGAATTTATTACAAGAAAACATTGGGATGATAGATGTCTTTCCGAGTATGGCAACTTTGGCTGATTATGCAAAAACAGTTTATATTGATTGGGAAATATTACCGCCAGGAACTGTTGATGAGATTGTCGAGGCTTTGTTAAAAAACCAAAAAACAGGAAGTATTACTCCGGATCAAGTAAAAGTAATGAGGGAAAGAATAGGTGTCATGTCAAAATTAAAGCCCGTTGTGTATATAAAAGGGACAAGTGGTTTTTTAAGATATTTTGGGGCAAAATTCGGAGACGATTTTGTTGTTTTTGAAAATATAAAATATGGGAACGCTTTATATGTAATGTATAATTCATGGGTGGAGCTAAGTAAAAAAAGCAGGACAGAATTACTAAATGGACTAAGGGAAGATTTTGATCGTATAGAGCATAGAGATGGGTGGGAATATCTTTTACAAAAACTTGTTAGAGAATATAGATGTAAAACCAAAAAATAAATATGAAAATTAACAACATCCTTCGACTAAGCTCAGGACAAACATTCAAACTCATCATTGCTATTGTTATTTCCGAGCTTGCCGGCATTATTGGCTCGGTATTCACGACTCCATCAATTGCCGGCTGGTACGCGGGAATTGTCAAACCCGCTCTCAATCCCCCAGCATGGGTTTTCGGTCCGGTCTGGACGACATTGTTTGCGCTGATGGGTATTGCGGCATTTTTGGTTTGGGTCTCCTATGCCGAAGCTTCGGCGGATAAAAAGAAAGTGATCAAGGTCGCGTTAATATTGTTCGGTGTTCAGCTGGTACTGAACACGCTTTGGTCAATTATTTTTTTCGGTCTGCACAATCCTGGTGGGGCGTTGATTGAGATTGTGATTCTCTGGCTCGCTATTCTTGCCACCGTTATTGCCTTTGCAAAAATCTCTAAACCAGCCGCTTGGTTGCTACTGCCATATATTCTTTGGGTTAGTTTTGCGATGTATTTAAACTATGCCATCTGGGCGTTAAATTAGTTTTAAGAATCCAAAAAGAAAACAAGAAATTTGGCAAAAATATTGGCAAAAACTATGTCAGAATATTATAAATCAAAAAGGACAAGGAATATCTTTGATCCAAAATCAGTTGAGCCATTTAAGATTAGTCGATCTAAGATTGATATGTTTTTGAATTGTCCGAGATGTTTTTATGTTGATAGGCGGCTAGGAGTTGGCCAGCCACCTGGTTATCCCTTTAACCTAAACTCAGCTGTTGATGCCCTATTAAAAAAAGAATTTGACATACATAGAGCCGGAAGCACAGCTCATCCGCTGATGAAGGCCTACGGCTTGAATTTGGTGCCATTCCAGCATGAGATGATGGATGAGTGGAGAGAAAATTTTAAGGGAGTGCAGTTTTTACATAAATCAACCAATTTTATTGTGACTGGAGCAGTTGATGATCTATGGGTTGATAAAAAAGGTTTAATTCATATTGTTGATTATAAGGCTACCAGCAAGACCAGCGAGGTAAATCTAGATGCTGATTGGCAGATCGGTTATAAACGTCAGATGGAAGTATATCAGTGGTTGATGAGGCAAAAAGGCTTTGAGGTTTCTGATACCGGCTACTTTGTTTATTGTAACGGTCAAACTGATCGCAAGGCGTTCGACGGTAAGCTGGAGTTTGATATTAAAATCATTCCTTATGTCGGCGATGATTTTTGGGTTGAAAAAGAAATTATTAAAGCGCACAAATGTTTGATAAGTAATAAAATTCCAAAGTCAGGAGAGAGTTGTGATTATTGCAGTTATGTCTCAGCTGTAAAAAATTATCATAAATAACATGATCAATTATAAAAATTGGGAAAATGAATATAAAGAAGGTAAAACTTCTGAATGTCCACATTGTAGTAGTGAGGACAATGTGCATGTTTGTAGAAATTGCTACAAAGACATAAGCATGGATATTTGCTGGCAACACAAAGGAGTTTGCGAGAAGTGCCGTAATTATATTGATATTGAAATTCCAAAAATTGAGCAGATAAAAAAAGATTTGGGAGTTAAGTGCACCTGTAATGATGAACATTGCGCAAAGTGTTTACTGGTAAACTGTAAGGATGAAAATTGCACAGTCCATACAAATGAGCGAAAAGAAAATTTTAGAACCAAATATAAAAATAGATAATAACAATAATATGTCAGTAAATTTTTTTGAATCTATCGGGATTGCGGGTATTGAGAGAATACACTCACAAATGATTTATTGGATTTTGAAATCCGATGTTCTTTTGTTTTCGCAAAAGAATAAAATTATTAATGAACTATTTAAGAAAGAACAGGGTTATAAGAACATTGAAATAGTAACCGAGCACAAAAGTATAGATATATTAATTAAAGCTGACAACTGCGTATTTATAATTGAAAATAAGCTAAAGACATCCGAGCATAGTAGTCAACTAGAAAAATACAAAGAGGTTATGACAGACGATGAAAATTTTAGCGGGCATGATAAATATTACTATTATTTAAGTTTGGTCAATGAAGATAAAACAGGGACAGGATGGCAAAACTTGTCTTATGTTAATTTTTATGAAGCCCTACGTAAGTTTAAATTCAATAATCCAAACAAGGCCGAACAATTTATTTTTAACGAATATCTAGTTTCACTTGAGAGGTTGATTAGCGTTTATGGTTCTTTTGATTTAAATCATAGAGCCTTTGCTAATGTGTTTACCGATGGCAGTAAGACCAAAGACGAAAAATATAAAATTTCTAAAAATTATAGTCTCGACCAGCTTTATGTTCTAGACAATCAGCTGGAAACAATATTTCAGAAATATTTTATAGAAAAGGTTGCAAAAAAATTAAATTTAAATGGAAATAAGTACAAGATAGATGAAAGTAACGGCACGGCATTATTACAAATAACATTTGAAGGGTTAAATATGGGCGATGCGACATTTATTGTTGGTCTGCAATTTCAAGGAAGAGCCGTAAAGTTAAACTGTGCCTCGGATGATTATAAAAACTCCAAAAAAGAAGACCTGCCGAAAAAAATATGTGACATTTTCGAAGTAATGGCGGAATGTGATGACTTCAGATTAAATCATTCAAAAACCAAGGCCTATATTTCAATTTCTGAAAAAGAAAAAATGGATAGTGATTTATGGCAAAAACCTTTTGATGATATTTGTAAGATTTTTAATGATAAAATTAAAAAATTTGAGCCAATTGCTAAGAAATTTTGTCAAAGTTGTAAAAATTAATTTATTAAGAAGTGAAAAAAATTATACTTCACATCCCCCACTCTTCAACTAATATCCCAATCAAAGATGGCTATGTTGTTTCTGATGTTGAACTTAGGAGCGAGATGATAAAACTGACCGATTGGCATACAGATGATCTTTTTCAGCACAAAGAGGCAATGCAAATAATTACACCGTTCTCTCGACTATTTTGTGATGTAGAAAGATTTCCAGAGGATAAGGATGAAGTAATGGCCAAGGTGGGGATGGGCATGATTTATACAAACCTTGATAATGGAAAAGTTCTAAGAAGCATTAATGCTGAGCTAAGAAATAAAATCTATAAACAGTTTTATCAAGAGCATCACAGTAAATTTTTACAAAGAGTAGAAGAATTTCTAGGACGTAACGACAGGTGTTTAATAATCGATTGCCATTCATTTTCCAGTATTCCATTTGAACGGGATTTAAACAAAACTCTGCCAAGGCCAGATATTTGTATTGGCACTGATGATTTTCATACGCCAAAAACTTTGGTTGACGCTACTGTTAAATATTTTGAAAATAATAAATTATCTTGCAAAGTAAACATGCCTTATGCCGGAACAATCGTTCCGCTAAAGTATTATTTGAAAGATAAATGCGTGCAATCAATAATGATAGAAGTGAACCGGAATTTGTACTTAGAAAAAAACTCTAATGAAAAAAATAAAAATTATAAAGAAATAAAGGAAATTTTAAATGGTTATATCGATGAAGCGGTTAGAATTTATAAAGAAGGGTGCAAAAAATAATATGAAAAAAATTCTATCATTATTAATAAGTAACAAATTTCATATTATTTTATTTTTTACAATAATTTTATTAGTAATTATTATTGGAATTTTTGGCAAGAAGATAGATGATAGCACGACTAAGGAAGGTTATTTTTCTTCAATACCCAGTAATTTAACCTACGACAAAGTTGTTAATTCAAAATTGGAGCAAACCAATACGCCAGAGATATATAAAAGTAAATATGACGGAGAAATAATTAGGTGGCAGGGAAAGATCAGTGCCTATCATTCCCAAATTACTGGGATTAAGTTTTGCGTGATTGATGAAGAGCATCAAAATGTTGATATTGATAAGCCATGCGATTGGTTCTGGGCTTTTTCTGATGATGTTATGAATGCAGACAATCTTGAAGTAAATCCAAATTGGGATGGTTATTGGGTTAACTATATTTTGAGGTATTATAAAGTTCCTTTTAATGAAAAGGATTATTTTTATAACGACATATACACATTAGAAGGAAGAATTAATCGTATTGATTGTGGGGTGGACAACAAGTGCGTCCCTAATATTGATATTTTAGGGATAACAAAATAGATTAACTGAGCATTTTTAGCGACTATAAAATCTAATAGAAAATAATAAAAGCCTCCAAACGGAGGCTTTTATAATGTCTATTAGTTCGGTGTCCCGTCGGGGTTGTGGATAAGTGCCAAAGGTCAATTAATGAAATTTGGCCAATCTTAAAAGCCCTCGGGTCTGCCGATAATAAAACTCTCTAAGCGGAGCGGACGGGACTCGAACCCGCGACCTCTGCCGTGACAGGGCAGCGCTCTAACCAACTGAGCTACCGCTCCAGTATTAACTATTAACAATTTACCGTTAACAGTTAACTTTTTGATACCCCTTGTTCTTAGTTGGGGGTATCTGGCCAGCCTCTCGGGGGAGGCTATGTGTCAAACAAAAATAGCCGAAAACGACTATTTTTATCTGAATTTATGTTAACAGAATGCTTTCTGTTAGTCAAGATTGGGTGCTTTATGTACTACTGGGATTTTCTGGATTCCTGCCTTCGCAGGAATGACACATAGAAAAGGAGGTGTTTAGGAACGTATCAGTTTTAGTAGTTCTCTGGTTTTTTCTTTTACCAATAATTTGGTTCTAGCCTCGACGTTTAGTCGGAGCAATGGTTCGGTGTTGGATTTTCTGATGTTGAAACGAAAATCTGGGTATTCAATCGAGAGGCCGTCCAGCTTATTCTTTTTGCCGCCCTTGAAAAGTTTTTCAATCTTTAAGAGGGTCTTGTCTGGATTTTCAACGATTGAATTTATTTCACCTGAAATCGGATATTTTTTTATTATCGGTGCAATAAGTTGAGAGAGCTTTTTTTGTTCGGTTGCTAGAAGGTTGATAAGTATTAATACTGGAATCAGCCCAGTATCGGCATACCAAAAATCTCGGAAATAAGTATGGCCGCTTGATTCGCCTGAAAAAATAGCATTTTCTTTCCGCATGCATTGTTTGATATAGGAATGGCCGACACGTTCTAAAACTGCCTTACCTTTCATTTCTTTTGTAGCATCAACGAGGGCCCAGGTGTAGCGAGGATCATAAACAATTTTTTCGCCCTTTTTACCAATCAATAACGATCTTATTAATAGATGATTGGTGTAATACGATTCAATAAAATTTCCCTTGTCATCACAAAAGAAAACACGATCAGCATCAGCATCCCATGCTACGCCAAAATCTGCCTGTGATGTTTTTGTCAGCTTCACAAATTCCGGGCGGTTTTCCGGTACGAAAGGATCAGGCCGGCCTTTAGGGAAGGTGCCATCTGGGACGTCATTCAATCCGATTAATTGCCAAGGCAGGTTATTTAATTTTACAAAACGCTTTACAACTTCTCCTTCATAACCGAAGTTTGGATTGATAACTATCTTAAAAGGCTTAATTTTTGCTTGGTCTAAAAACTTTGTAGAAAAATTGCAAAAAACATCTAAGACATTTTTCTTTTCTACCTTACCAGGTTTTTCTGCTTTAATTTTTTGCCAACCAGTTGCAACCATATCCCGTAAATTTTCAATGCCGTTTTCTTTACTGATTGGTTGTACTTCCTTCTTTACTAGTTTCAAGCCATTATATTCTTTTGGATTATGAGAGGCGGTAACTTGTATCCCCCCTGCTAGTTTATAGTGGCCAACGGCTAAATAATACATTTCTGTTGAACACAAGCCGATGTCTAAAACGTCACAACCGGCCTCAGTAAGTCCTTTGATGATTGCTTTTTTAAGTTGCGGTGAGCTGATACGCACGTCCATACCGACGGCGATCCTACCTTTCGGTTTAAAAAATTTTACATATGCCTGGGCGATTTCAAAAAAATTTTGGTCATCGAAATCTTCATTATAAATACCGCGGATATCATAGGCTTTAAAAATGGCAGGGTTTATTTTCATAATTTTTCAGTTAATTTTCTTTTCTTTAGAGCTTAATGAACTCTTCATATAACTATTATATAGATTATTGATAAATTGACAACGGCAACGGCTATTAATTATTAATAAATAAAATCATATGGCACCGATTCCAACCAGCATAGTGGAGGAGATTTTTGGCCAAATTTTTGGCGGCTAGCGCATTTATTTTATCAGCACAAAAAAAACCGTCTCAAGTTGATGATGAGACGGTTTTTATTATTCAGTTTGAGAGAAGCTACGATCTTTTAAAGAAAAGAAAGATGCCGCCCAGGCCCCAGAGGATGGCGAAGAAACAAAGTAGCCAGCCGAGAACGGGGATGGCGAAAATGAATCTAGTTAAAATAACGCCGAGAATTAATGCCAGCATCATATTGCTTTTTTGGTTGGCAAAGAGTTTTTCTAGAATGACCCGCCCGATCAAGATTCCGACAATAATTTTACTTATCCAGATCATAATCAGCCAGAGTGCCATCAAGGTAAGGGCTAGAGGGATGCCAATCAAGGTGATCATTAAAACTAGAGCGACGAGAGGGGTGAGGAATAAAATGATCAACCCCCAGCCGAGTGCAGGACCAAAGTGTTCAAGCATTTCGTCGGTTATCTCCCTGACCTGGTCTCTGAACAAGCCGATCAAAACCAAACCGCCGATGATAGAGGCAAATATTGAAAAAATCACACCCCAAAGCCAATCGATGGGCGATTCTTTTTGATAATTTTCTTTCCATTCATTTCTTTTTACCTCTCCGCCGATTGAGCCCTCGCCCTCAAAGCGGGCATCTTTGTTGGCTGTGTAAAGCAGACTGCCACCGACTTGCGCATTATTGGAAATGGTTAAGCCTGGCTGATTGGTTTTTTTATCATCGATCCAAAGCTTAACATTCTTGCCTATTTCTCCGTTTAAATTTATGACCGAACCGGCCCCGGTCAAATCGCCGGAAATTTTACCTTTTATATTTGTTGCTGCGGCCGCCATCAACATTTCTCCACCGATGGTTGAATTGTCATTAGTGTTTATACTCGCTGCGGCTACTGTTAAATTTTTGCCGATTGAGCCGTTTACCGAAAGTGCATTAGTAAGCACGCGCACGCTGCCAACGACTTTGCCATTGATGTTGATGCTTTGACCGGCGCAGATGACATCACCGCCCACCTCTCCATTTACATTGATTGACTGACCGGCACAAATCAAGTCGCCGGTGATTTTGCCATCGATGTTCAAGTTGCTGCCGGCCGCATAGTAATTGTCATCGATAGTTTGGTCTTGATTTACAGCAATATTTTCGCCGCTCTTGGCGGTTAGAGCCGATGCTCCAAGAGGCAGTAGAAGCAAGGCAAAAATCGCGAGTAACAGTTTGCTTGTTTTTGTCATAAAATTATGGTTTAATAAGTTTTACTAAAACTTTATAGAATTATTATAATCATTTTAAGTAATGACAGCAATAAATAGATTGTTTACTATATGTTAAATGCTACTGAAAAAGCGATTAAGGAACTATTAACCTTATCTATTCAAACCAGGGAGGAGTTGTTGGCGCAAAAAAGAGTTATTGCCAAAAAGCATGGCTTGAAAATTTTGGCGAACTCGGAAATTTTGAAATTCTTGTCACGGCCGGAAATCAGCGAAGACTTGCCCTTGCAAAAAATCTTGCGCAAGCGGGCAATCCGTACGCTTTCCGGTATTGCGCCGGTGGCGGTTTTGACTAAGCCCTTTGCCTGTCCCGGAAAATGCGCCTATTGTCCCACAGAAAAAGACGTGCCGCAAAGCTATTTATCCAATGAACCGGCTGTGATGCGGGCGATCCGTTGCGGTTATGACCCATACAAACAGGTGCAGCTTCGATTGAAAGCCCTGGAGGCCAACGGACATGAGCCAACCAAGATCGAATTAATCGTTATCGGTGGTACTTGGAGTGTTTTGCCGATCGAGTATAAATATTGGTATATAGTAAACTGTTTTAAAGCAGCGAATGATTATCGTAAAACACGTAAGGCACAAGGCGTAACACAAAAAGCTATCAGTAAAAAATTATCAATCAAAAAACTCAAGACTGTTTTACTTGAGGAGCAAAAGAAAAATGAGAAGGCGAAATATAATATTATTGGCCTGACTCTGGAAACACGACCAGATTATATTGATGAAAAAGAATTGTTGGAGATGCGAGAATTGGGGGCGACGCGAGTGGAGTTGGGCGTACAGGCGATTGATGATGCGATTTTAAAATTGAATAAGCGTGGGCATGGAGTTGATAAAATAATCGAGGCGACAAAATGGTTGCGCGATTTTGGATTCAAGATTACCTACCACCTAATGCCTGGGTTACCCGGGGCAACGGCGGCTAAGGACTTGAAGATGTTTAAACAGCTGTTTACGGATGAGAATTTCCAACCGGATCAGATCAAATTTTATCCTACCGTAGTGACGCGCGGCAGTCTTTTGTATAAGTGGTGGAAAGCGGGTAAATATAAACCTTATTCCGATAAAGTTTTGCAGAAATTGATTATTGATTGTAAAAAATTTATTCCGCATTATGTGCGCATCATCCGTTTGATCCGTGATATCCCTGGCGAGTCGATTGTGGCTGGCAATATCATTACTAACTTGCGCCAGGTAATGCAGCAGAAGGGTGTGGAGTGCAATTGTATCCGTTGTCGCGAGGTGAAAGAAAAATCAATTACCAATTATCAATTAAGAATTACGAATTATAAGGCGAATGGTGGCAAGGAATATTTTATTGAGGTATGTAGTATGGATGAGAAAGTTTTGTATGGTTTTTGTCGGTTGAGATTGCCATCATCGCATAACGCACAACGCATAACGCACAACGCTTTAAATGATGCTGCTTTGATTCGGGAATTGCATGTTTATGGCGTGTTGGTGGCAGTGGGGAAAGATAAGAAAATTCAGCATGCTGGTTTTGGCAAAATGCTTATGGCTGAGGCGGAAAAGATTGCTAAAGAAAATGATTTTGAAAAGATGGCAGTTATTTCCGGAGTGGGTGTGCGGGGGTATTATAAAAAACTGGGATATAAACTCAAAGACACCTATATGGTGAAAAAGTTATAGTCAAAAGAATTAAGTTTTTTGAAAAGTCCGCGATTTGGCGGACTTTTTGCTTTCATTTAAACTTAATCATTTTCTCTTAAAATGTTATAATTATTTTGTGAACTGCGAACTTTAAATGCGGTAATATAAGGAGTTCCCATGCGAGTATTGAAGATTTTAAAGATTAACAAAGATTTTCGGGATTGGATGTACCAACGACTGTGTTTTGCAGACAAAGAAGATTGTGAACGATTTATATTGTTCTGTTTCTTGCTGTAGCCGCTGCAATTTATTTTGCATTTACATCGTTGAACAAGTCTTCCATTGATATTGAAAACTCAGAAATTTTATCAGGCAGTGATACAGTATCATTGGAAACAGAATCAGATAATTTGTTTTCATATTTCGAGAAATCCGACTCATTAAGATTATCTGCAAAAGCGCACGACACTGTCTGGATAAGGGTGCTTGTTGATGGTAAGACATTATATGAATCACTTTTAAATCCGGGAATGGAAGAGAATTGGGCTGCCAATGAATTTTTTATTGTTG
>Ga0076259_126_pt1 | contig 23212 bp, 27 predicted proteins | sample RifGroF2_FD_67747 | JGI IMG/M metagenome (GOLD analysis project Ga0076259, IMG submission 67747) | Parcubacteria (Falkowbacteria) bacterium GW2011_GWF2_39_8
GCTGGGGTACACAAAGAAGCCACCTTTCATTCTTTACGTCATTCATTTGCCACTCATTTACTAGAGAATGGCGTGGATGTGCGTTATGTACAAGAGTTGCTTGGCCATTCAAATATTCGAACTACTCAGCTTTATACTAAGGTAACTAACCCAATATTAAAAAATATTAAGAGTCCGTTATAATTTTATGAAAATAGGAATAGACATAAGAACTTTGATGGATGCGCACTATAGCGGTGTGTCTGAGTTTACTTTTAATTTATTGACCAATCTTTTTGCTATCGATAAAGAGAATCAATACAAGATATATTATAATAGCGGTAAAGATATTTCTGCTCATTTGCCTAAATTTAATCAGCCTAATGTCAAATTGATTTATACCAGTTATCCGAATAAGATATTTAATTATTTGTTTTTAAAGATATTCAAATATCCTAAAATCGATCAATTACTTGATGTTGATCTTTTTTTTATGCCGCATATCGGCTTTATTGCCTTATCGGGAAAAACCAGAAACATAATTACAATCCATGACCTGTCTTTTTTAAGATATCCGAAGGTATTTTCTTTGAGGAAAAATTTTTGGCATAAAATGGTGAATGCTAAAAAGCTGGTGAATGAGTTTGATGAGGTTGTTGCGGTTAGCCATCATACGAAAAAAGATTTAGTTGAGATCTGCAAGGTTAAACCGGAAAAAATCAAAGTAATCCATTTGGGAATCGGAGAAGACTTGAAGGTGAAAGAAAAGGACGATGAAAGATTAAATCAGATAAAAACAAAATATAGTCTGCCTGATAAATTCATTTTATTTTTGGGCACAGTAGAGCCCAGAAAGAATATCGAAGGAGTCATGCGCGCTTTTGAATTGTATCGCAAGGAAAATTCCGGTACAGAAATTAAATTAGTGATTGCCGGAGCGCGCGGCTGGAAAAGCGAATCGATATATAAACTCTGGGAAAGATCTGAATATAAAAATGATATCTATTTTATCGGCTATGTCGATCGAAAAGATAAGGTCTATCTTTACAACCTAGCAAGTATTTTCGTTTACCCATCTTTTTATGAGGGCTTTGGTTTTCCGCCACTTGAAGCCATGGCTTGCGGCTTACCGACCATTACCAGTTATAATTCCAGCTTGGCCGAGGTGGTCGCTGACGCGGCAATCTTGGTCGACCCTTTTAATATCCAAGAAATTTCAACTGCCATGAGTCAGTTGCTTTCAAATCAATTATTATACAATAAATACAAAGATGGGGGATTGATAAGGGCAAAAGATTTTACCTGGCAGAAAACCGCCGAAGGTTATCTAGGGCTATTTAATGGAAAGTAAAAAGACACCGAGGTGTCTTTTTTTTAATGCTTAAGTAATCTTTGTGCCGATAAAATCTTTGTCCAGGAGATAATTTTTTAGATTTTCTAAGTTTTTTCCGTTCATGATTACAACTTCCAATTTTGATTTTTCCGCTTCGGCGCTAGCTACCGGATCAAAAGGGGAATTGGAGGCAGGTGACCATTTTTTAGGTAATATTTTTCTAAACTCTTTCCAGCTAGCTTCCATGATCGGTTTCGCATCCTTGTGTTTTCGCGGGTCTTTGTCATAGGCGTAATCAATGTTTGATAGGTTGATGATTTTCTTTGCTTTAAGTTTTTTGGCGAGAATAACAGCGTCGAAATCAGTGCTAAAACCAGGTTTCCAACCTGCGGCGATCAAGATTTGTCCTTTGAATTCAAATTTTTCCAATGGGTGAGTTACGATTTTGGGACTGGCGTTTTTGTAAAAGATTGTGCGGAGTAAATGCGCGTTTAGGCGAGTGCTGTGAATGCCCAACCAGTCACAATCATCATCACTCAGTTTCAATACATTTCTAGCAGCCTGCACATAGTTGCGACAGGTCTTGCCACCTCCACTGATAATCACGAACTTGCAGCCTTTTTTTATAAATGAATCGATTAATTTTTTGAAGTTCTTTAAAAAATCGGAATCTATCTGATCGGGAACAATCAAAGAACCGCCCAAGGAAATAACAAATAATTTATCTTTCATAAAATATGTATTTAATCTTTTTTAAATTATAAATATTATATCACAAACCAATAATATAACAATTTGGTAATAACATTTTCCACGGCTTCCGTGTTGTTGCACACGGCGGTTCATTAATGTTACAAATATTTTTTCCCCACTATCACAGTTCGATGTTTACAGGGTATAAAAACGGATTCCGACTCCGTCACTAGACGGAGTCGGACTCCGTTTTTATTGTTACCTTTGAGTTTTATTGAAATCTTCTTTGGACTTCTTCCCAATTGATCGCATTGAAAAATGAATTGATATAGTCTGCTCGTTTCAAGCCATAATCCAACATAAAAGCATGCTCGAAGACATCCATAATCAGGATCGGTTTACTGCCGGCGAAATGTCCGGTATCATGTTCATTGATCCAAGTATTGAATAGTAATCCAGAATGCTCATCATAACAGAGCATCGCCCAACCGATTCCTCTCATTGCCCCAGTGGCACGGAATTGTTTTTCCCAACTTTCAACAGATCCGAAGTCTTTGCTGATTTGCAGCTCCAATGGAGACCCTTTTGTCAGGGAGGTCTTTTCTTTTGTCAGATTTTCAAAATAATATTCATGCAACCTTACACCATTAAATTCCCAACCCAAGCGTCGTCTTAATTCATTGTGTTCAGGAGATTCAAGTTTATCCTCGGTTGCCATTTGTGCCAAAGCAGAAGAGACTTTATTGAAATTCGTGACATAGCCTTGGTAAAGAGTGAAATGGTTTTTCATCATTTGCTCGCTGAAATTTTCAAGGCCGATGAGGTTTTCATAATTTTTTGCTTCGTATGTCATATTTTTTTGATTATATATTTACTATTAAAGATTAATTGTTTATTAAATTGCGGAGTTATCTATTCCTATTTTTTCGCGTTCTTCTGTCCACATATCCCTGACTCTTTTCAGGTGATCGATGGTTTCATTTTCCAAAGTTTTAAACGTATTTTTTAATTCAAGGATATCGCTTTGGAATACTTCAAAATACTTATTTTCTATCATCGCTTTTTCCAAATCTAATGATATGGATAAGGCATGGATCGGCGTGATCCCTTTTTTTGCTTCTTCAATCTTCTCACTGCAGTATTTTGAGGTGAGATAAATTGAGCTGATTTTGAATTTATGATTATCTAAAAAAACAGTACGGCCTTCAACTTTGGAGAATAAATTATTCAAGGCGGCTTCGTGTCCAAGCTCTTCTTTTGATAACCGTTCCCAAAATGATCTTAATTCGGGCAGCTGAAGCGAATATTCCATGTATAGTTGGCTGACAAGATTTTCAAAATTAGCCATTATTTTTATCAGATTTTCATTTTCCATACTTTTCATATTATTGTATTTGATATAAATATACCTGAAGTATACCATCCAATTAACTTATTTGCTATCTATTGCTATAATAAATAATATGGAAATAAATGTTAAAACAATCCGTTATTTTTTATTGCTAGTGTTAGCTTTTTTTATTTTGGTCTTTTTTTATCTTGCTTTGGCGCCGAGTGGAAGGATGAGTCTTGATTATGATTTTATGAAGCCAAGCTACGAGATAAAAAAAATAACGCCTATCGATAGGGTTGAGCCAGTAAATGGTGGTAGTCAAAAAATAATCGGTAATCCGGTTTATTTTACGCTGGTAACTCCTCGTCCATTCGATACAGCTGTGCTTGAACTAAAATTCAAAAACCCCGCCGAATTGCCGATCGTTGAGGCAGGGGTATTGGCTGATAAGAAGATTTGGCGTTATCATACGCAACCATTGGAAAATAACTTATTAGATGAACTTGAGAAAAATTGGAACGTGCTGAAAAAGGGGGAATTATCTTTATTCCAAAGGACAAAAAAATTTGATTCAATTGAAAATTTTTTAGAAAATTTACCGGATAAAGATTCCGTCGCCCTATTTAATCATAATTTGCAAAAAAAGTATCTATTATCAAATTATTCAAAATCCGATCAGAAAAAAACTATAAACCATTCTTTGAGAGGAGCCTATCAATTTTATACTTATGTCAAAGACGAAGCACTTGATTTTTCCTTCTATCTTACTGATTTGAACAAGAATAAAGAAGCGGATCAGATTGAAGTAAAAGTTTATTCAGATAATGATATTGTTCACTCTCAAACAATGAATGATGACGGGAATAAAAATGATAATGGTGCAAAAAGCAGTCAAAGAATTATGGATTTAAAAATTCCTGAAATCAGCGAAGGAGTGTATAAAGTTGAAATTCTGGTAAATGACGACATCGTGACGGATAAGATCGAAACAAGTCAACGAAAGATCGCCTTCATAAACAAACTGTGGCTATCAAACTCTCTGGATCCAAATGTCAAAATAAAAACTAATAGCCAAGCCATAAATTTTCAAACCACTAATCCCGCCAAATTGCAGAATGTCAAAATCAATGGAAGTGACCTGGCCATCAACCAAACATATCGTCAGTATACTTTTTCATCTGACAAGTCTGATAGTGAAATTATTTTAGAAAAAGATGATGTCATAATTTCGGGAGACGGCTTGTTTTCTTTTGACGAAGAAGAATTATTAAACCCAGAATTTAAGAAAATAAATTCCAATTTTCATCCTGATAATTCCCAAATAAATTTTGTGTTGGCAGATTATACCGCTCCGGAAATTGTTGACGGCTGGAAAAAATCTGTTGTAAAACTGGATTTAAAATCTGCCTACAAGGAAAAGGCCTCTATTCTTGGCGCTACGACCAAATATAGTTTTATCATTTCTGTCCCTGGACTAAAGGCAGACGATGAGCTCAAAGATTTTATTGAAATATCGGGAATAAAGATAGATTTAAACGGAACCAGCCTTTGGAAAAAAATTCTAAAAATAATAAAAGGCGAAATGTAATATGAAAAAATATTACCTAATATTAAGAGAAATATTTTATTTTTTGACTTGTTCTGCTATTATACTGACTCTATTGGAATCAGGTTGGAATGGCATGGTTTTGGCTTATTTTAATATAAATTGGCTCTTGATTTCATGGGTTTTTGTTGGTATAGTAATATTGTTAATTAATCCTAAAAATAGTTAATTATGATCAATGATGTGGTGATTAAAACCTTGAATAAATATGAAGACAGCCGAGGTTGGTTGGCAGAAATATACAGAGATGATGAGCTTGATTATAAGCCGACAATGGGTTATATCAGTTTGACCAATGAAGGTGTTATCCGCGGTCCGCATGAGCATCTGTTCCAATCAGATTTATTCGTCTTTGTCGGCCCAGGCAGCTTCGAGCTACATTTGTGGGATAGAAGAGAAGACAGCAGTACCAAAGGAGAATATTTAAAGATTGAAGTTGGGGAAGACAACCCTACAATGGTCATAGTTCCGCCTGGCGTAGTACACGGTTATAAATGCAGCAAAGGTCCGGCCTATTCCATTAATCTGCCGGACAAATTATATAAGGGTCTGAATAAATCAGAAGAAATCGATGAAGTCAGGTGGGAAGAAGACCCTGAATCGCCATATAAAATCATTTAATCAAATCATTATGACTGATTGCATTTTTTGTAAAATCATAAAAGGAGAAATTCCTTCAGTTAAAATTTATGAGGATGACAGGCTTTTGGCTTTTTTAGATATCAATCCTGTAAATCCTGGACATACATTGATCATTCCAAAAGAACATTTTCAAATGATGCATGATACGCCCGACGATTTGATGTGTGCAGTTTTTAAAAAGGCAAAGGAGTTGATGGTGCAAATCAAAAAAGCTCTCGAAGCAGATTTTGTTGCGGTTTCTGTGACTGGTACTGATGTCCCACATTTTCATGTCCATTTAATACCGAGATACTTTAATGATGGTATGGCAAATTTTTGGCCGATAAAAAAATATGAAGATGGACAGATGCAAAAAATAGCTGAGACCATAAAAAATAAGAATTAATTTATGAAATTATTAGTAACAGGTGGCGCCGGATTTATCGGAGCAAATTTTATCCACTATTGGCTGGAAAATAATCCAGAAGATTCTATTATCAATCTGGATTCTTTGACCTATGCAGGTAATTTAGAAAACTTAAAAGGCTGTGAAGGCAATCCTAATTATAAATTTATCAAAGGTGATATCTGCGATAAAGATTTAGTAAATGATATCGTGAAAGAAGTTGATCTGATTGTTCATTTTGCGGCAGAAACACATGTTGATCGCTCAATAATTGATGGAGGATCTTTTGTTAGGACCAATGTATTGGGAACACATACTTTGCTGGAAGCGGCCAAGAATAATAATGGCATCCGTTTTCATCATATTTCCACAGATGAGGTCTTTGGCGCACTTGATTTGGTTGATCCTAAGTTTCAGGAGAATACGCCATATGATCCACGCAGTCCTTATAGCGCCTCCAAAGCCGCTTCTGATCACTTGGTTAGAGCATATTGGCATACTCATAAGTTACCGATTACAATTTCTAATTGCACCAACAATTACGGTCCTTATCAATTCCCGGAAAAATTAATCCCATTATTCGTTACTAATCTTATTGAAGGTAAAAAGGTGCCTGTTTATGGCAAGGGTGGAAACATCAGGGATTGGATCCATGTGGATGACCATAATGCCGGGGTTGAAGCGATAATCAAAAAAGGCCGAATCGGTGAAACTTATGGCCTCGGTGGTGAAAATGAATTGACTAATTTAGATATCACAAACAATATTTTGAATTTAATGGGCTTCGGTGATGAAATGATCGAATACGTAGAAGATAGAAAAGGTCATGATTTCCGCTATGCCATGGACATCAGCAAAGCAAAAAATGAGCTTGGCTGGTACCCTAAGGTTGATTTTAAAACCGGACTAGCTAAGACAGTAGTCTGGTATAGGCAGAATCAAGAGTGGTGGCAGAAGATCAAAAGCGGAGAATATAAAGATTACTACCAAAAGCAATATGGCAACAAACAATAACATGAAGCTTCCTAATCAGGTGACGGGTGCTAAGATTTTGATTTTGGGTGCAAAAGGGAATTTAGGTCAACAATTGGTAAGAGTTTTTTCTGAGGACACGGATAATGAGATCATCGCCTGGGACAGAAGTGAAATCGATATTACCGACAAGGGGCTGATCGAAAAAAAAATCAAAGATCTCAAACCAGAAATAATAATAAATGCAGTTGCTTTTACTGCGGTTGATAAATGCGAAGAAGAAGACGGTTACGAAGCCTCAAAAAAAATAAATGGTGATGCGGTAGGTTACCTAGCACAAGCTGCCTTGGTAAATGGCTCGATGCTTGTCCATTATTCAACCGATTATATTTTTGATGGCAATAACGAATCCGGCTACAAAGAAGATGATGAACCTGATCCGGTCAATCGATATGGTGAAACAAAATTATTGGGCGAACAAGAAATTATCCGCTTGAGCGGTCGAGGACTGAAATGGTACATCATCCGCACACAAAAACTTTTTGGACCGAAAGGTGAAAGTGATTTATCAAAAATGAGCTTTTTTGATGTTATGTTGAATCTGAGCAAAGAGAGAGAATTTCTTGATGTGGTGGACGAAGAAGAAGGCTGTTTTACTTATACCCCCGACTTAGCAATGATGACTAAAAAAATCATTGATGACGACTATGGCTTTGGTATTTATCATGTAATCAACCCGAAGCCTGTTACTTGGTATAAGGCGGCTAAAGAGCTATTTAAAATTGCCGGGGTCAAAATCAAAGTGAATGCGATTTCCAGTGATAAATTCCCCAGACCGGCAAAAAGGCCGAAATATTCGGCTTTAATCAATACAAAATTACCAAAACTTAGGACCTGGCAACAGGCATTGAAAGAATATTTAAATATTAAAAAATAATCTATGAGAGGAATAATTTTATCAGGCGGTTCAGCAACTAGGCTAAGACCTTGCACCAAGGTAACCAGCAAGCAATTATTGCCGGTGTATAATCGGCCAATGATCTATTATCCGCTAAACACCTTGATAAAAGCCGGAATCAAAGAAATTTTGATCATTGTGGCTCCAGAAAGAGCCGGGGATTATCTTAATCTCCTTGGCAGCGGCAAGGAATTCGGCGTAAGATTCACTTATGAGATCCAAGACAAGCCGACAGGAATTGCCGAGGCTTTTTTGATCGGGGAAAATTTTATTGATGATGAAGATGTTACTCTGATTCTAGGAGATAATATTTTTGAGGATGATCTTAGCGAAGACATAAAGAGCTTCAAAAAAGGCGCTAGAGTATTCGCTAAAAAAGTCTCTGATCCTGAAAGATTCGGCGTGGTCAAGTTTGATGAAAATATGAAAGCTGAAAAAATTGTTGAAAAGCCGAAAGAATGGATGAGTGATTACGCTGTTACCGGACTTTATGTTTATGATAATCGAGTAGTGCAGATTTCTAAAGATCTGAAGCCGAGTGATCGTGGTGAGCTAGAAATAACTGATATTAATAAAGTTTATCTAGAAATGGGCGAGCTGGACGTAGCCATGGTGAATGGTGAGTGGATTGATGCCGGAACTTTTGATAGCCTTCTTCGCGCACAAAATTTGGCTAAAGAAAAATTACAAGATAAGTTAGTGATCTAAATGATGGAAAAAGAAGTTTATATCGGTTTTATCTCATATGGCGAAAACACTGCAAAGTATTTGCCATATTTTTTGCCGTCGATAAACAATCAAACTTTTAAATATTTTAAATTGATCACAGTTGATAATTCAGATGATGAGAATAATGAGAATCAACAATACATAAATAAGAATTTCCCGGAGATTGAAATAATTTTTGCCCATAAAAATTTAGGTTTTGCAAAAGGCTTTAATCTGATGATCAAAAAAGCGATAGATGCAGGGGCTAAATATTTTCTTGCATTGAATCCTGACATGGTTTTTGAAGCTGACATGGTTGAAAAAATGCTAGGCACCATCAGTAGTAATAATGAAGTTGCTGCGGTAATGCCAAAAATATTGAAATGGGATTTTGAAAATAATAAGAAAACAGCAATAACCGATAGCTACGGCCTGATAATCGACAAAAGACATCGTTTTTTTGATGACCATCAAGGACTGCCAAATAATGAAGAGCTTAATGAAGCTAAAGAAATTTTTGGATTTACCGGTGCAGCCGTATTACTGAATCTGGAGGCAATGAAAGACATGGCTTACAACCATGAATATTTCGATGAACTGATGTTTATGTACAAAGAAGATTGCGATCTTTCCTATCGATTGCGATTAGCCGGCTGGAAGATCATGCTAGAGCCGAGAGCGGTCGCGTATCATGACCGTACTGCAGCAATTGTCGGTCAGAATATGCTGAACGTGGCCTTGAATCGAAAAAATAAAAATCGCCAATTGAAAAAATGGTCATTTTTAAACCAATTGATCTTGTTATATAAAATAAAAAATTTACCATTCTCTCGGGCTGTAAAAATAAATACTTATTTCTATCTGATCGGCAGTATGGTTTTTGCATTAATTTTCGAATCTTATCTATTCAAGGAATTGGTTAATTTCAAAAAACTTCTGCCAGAGATTAAAAAAAGACAAGATGAGCTGAAGTTGAGAGTTGAAATAAAAGAAATTGAGAAATTTATGAAAAACTAATTTATATAAACCCTTCCTGTCATCCCCGCGAAGGCGGGGATCCAACAGCTTATTGTCCCAACACTTCATGCCTGGGCGGGATGACGGTAAAAAATATGGATTTATCAATTGTAATTGTTTCTTGGAACGTCAAGGAGAAACTTAAAGAAAATTTAAAAGCGATTTTTGCTTCTGATCATTCAGTGAGCTTTGAGGTGTTTGTTGTCGACAATAATTCTGCTGATGGAACTGTACAAATGGTAAGAGATGAATTTACTGAAGTGAAATTAATCGCTAACGAAGAGAATGTTGGATTTGCTAAGGCAAACAATCAAGCCATTAAGCTATGTCAGTCGGATTACATCCTACTATTAAACCCTGATATGAAGCCATTTCCGGACACTTTTAAAAATATGGTCCAATGGATGCGACAAAATCAGAATGTTGATGTCGCTGGCTGTAAATTGCTTGATGAAAAAAATGAAATAGTAAAGCATGTTCGGCGCTTTCCCAAGTTTTTGGATCAATTGGCCATCGTATTAAAATTACCCCATCTTTTACCTTCTATCTTGGATAACTACTTGAGAGTGGATTTTGACTATAATAAAGCTGAAAAAGTCGATTCGATTCGAGGTGGTTTTTTTATAATCAGAAGGGAAACTATTGAAAAGACCGGGCTGCTAGATGAGCAATTTTTTATCTGGTTTGAAGAAGTTGATTATTGCAAAAGGGTAGCTGAAGTAGGTGGTGAAGTCTGGTACACTAACGCGGCCGAATGCATCGACTACGTCGGTCAAAGCTTTAGCCAGGTCAAGCGGAATACTACTCAAATTTATTTTCGCGACAGCATGTTAAAATATTTTAAGAAATGGCAGCCAATCTGGGAATATAGGTTATTGAAATTAGCATGGCCGCTTGGGTTATTTATTACCCGGATATTAAATTATGTCAGAGTCAAGGGTAGGGCAAGAACATAAATGATTTAATGCAAAATTACAATTTAAAATTAAAAATTGTTGTTTTGTTCACAGTTTTATTCTTGCTGGGATCAATTTTTTCAAGAAAAGAAATTGACTTAACTCCGTGAAAATATCATAAAAAAAGCTAGTAGCAGTACTGAAGTGGTTAAAGTTGAACCAAAAGAAGTTAAAGGCGATAAGATTGAAAATAAAAGGTACTACAAAGTTGTCAGGGTAATAGATGGTGATACGATTGATGTAAGCATTGACGGCAAGACTCAAAGAGTAAGAATGATTGGAATTAATACTCCTGAATCAGTTGATCCGAGGAAACCGGTTGAATGTTTCGGAATAGAGGCAAGTGAAAAAGCAAAGGAAATGTTGTTAAATAATGAAATCGAGCTAGAAAATGATTTGAGTCAGGATGATAAAGATAAGTATGGGCGATTACTAAGATATGTTAAAACAAAAGATGGCTTGTTTTATAATTTGGAAATAATCAAACAAGGCTATGCCTTTGAATATACCTACCTTTTGCCCTACAGATATCAATCAGAATTTAAAAATGCGCAAAAGTATGCCCAGGCAAATCAGGTCGGTTTATGGGCAAATGGAATTTGTGGAATTAAGAATACTGAGGCAGTAATTTCCACTTCGACTGATGCCAAGTGCAGTATTAAGGGGAATATTAATTCAAAAAAAGAAAAAATATACCACACACTAAACTGTCCATACTATAAGCAGACTGTGATCGATGAAACTGCAGGAGAAAAATGGTTTTGCACAGAGGCCAATGCTATTGAAGCAGGTTGGCGCAAGGCAGAGAATTGTAAATAAAATATTTAAATATGAGGAAAAAAATAGCCATAATTATCGCACCAAATTGGCGTGATTATGCAGAAAAATATCTTTCTGACTGCCTAGATAGTTTAGTAGAACAAGAATTTGCCGGTGAGGGTAAATATTTTTTTGTGGATAATGAATCAACTGAAACCAGTTTCCAATATTTAAAACAGGTTATTGAAAACAAATTTGTCAGCTCCAGAGAGTATGAAATTGTCCGCATCCTGCACAATGCCGGTTTTGCCGAAGGAAATAACCAGGCAATGAGATTGGCTATTGAGCAAGGTTATGATTATCTGATTTTGTTCAATATGGATACGGTTGTAGGAAATGATGCTATTAAAAAGATGATCGAAGCGGCTGAATCGGCAGATGATATCGGCATAGTCCAGGCGCGGTTGATGCTTTGGGATTCTTCCAAGCAACCCGAAGAAAATAAGATAAATAGCTTGGGTAATACTACGCATTTCTTGGGTTTCGGATTCTGCGAAGGATATAATGAAGATGTTTCGCGTTATAAAATTGATGAGATACGCAATATTTTTTATCCATCTGGAGCAGCTTTTTTAATCAAATCAAAAGTAATCAAAGAAATCGGCTATTTCGATGAAGAGTTTTGGATGTACAATGAAGATCAGGATTTGGGCTGGCGTACTTGGCTAGCAGGCTACCGCTGCGTTTTGGCGCCAGAGGCGGTCGTTTATCACAAATATGAATTTTCCAGAAGCATCACCAAATATTACTGGATGGATCGAAACAGATTACTAGTAATCCTGAAGAATTATCATCTTTTAACCCTTTTATTGATCTTGCCGACTTTGATTATCATGGAATTTGGTTTATTCTTGTTTGCACTTAAGGGCGGTTGGGTAAGGGATAAGATTAAGATATATAGTTATTTTTTGGATTTAAAAAATTGGCGGTATATAATAAAGGCTAGACAAGATTGTCAAAAAACACGTAAAATTAAAGATAAAGAAATCGTAAAAATGATTACGGGGAAAATCTGGTATCAGGAAGTGGATGATTGGAAATTAAGAGCGATTAATCCTGTTTTTAATCTATACTGGAAGATTATAAAAAAAATAATAATTTGGTAATATGGATATCAGCATAATAATAGTGAATTACAACAGCAAGATCAAAACCTTCCACTGCCTGGATTCTATTTATAAGGCTGATTTAAATGGAATTGAATATGAGATTATTGTTGTTGATAATGATTCTCGAGAAAAAATTAATCAAGAAATAAAAACCAGATACTCAGAAGTAATTTTTATCCAAAACAACAAAAATTCCGGTATGGGGGCGGGGAACAATCTTGGAATTGTACAAGCTACTGGAAAGAATATCTTAGTCCTTAATCCTGATACGGAGGTAACTGCACCGGCAATAAGAACAATGCTTGATTATTTGCATGCGAATCTAGATGTCGGATTAGTAGGGCCGAAGCTCTTGCGCTCAGATAGAACTGTCCAAGAATCCTGTTACCGTTTTCCAAAAATTTTTATACCGATAATCCGAAGAACTTTTTTAGCGAAATTTGCCAAGAATTATGTAGATGATTATCTTTTGAAGAATATAGATTTAACCAAATCTCAAACTGTCGATTGGATCCAAGGCTCCTGTCTCTTGATAAAAAAAGAAGTTATTGATAAGGTTGGAATGTTTGACGAGAGATTTTTCATGTATTTGGAGGATACGGATCTATGCAAAAGAATTAGCCTTGCCGGCTGGAAAGTAGTATATTTGCCAACGGCTGAAGTATTTCATCTTCATGAAAGAGCTAGCGCAAAAAAACATTGGTTTCTTGCACCATTTTTGAATAAATTATCAAGAATCCATATAATTTCGTGGGGGAAGTATTTTATAAAATGGAAATTTAAATAATAATTAATATAGAATTATGAAAATTAGAAAAGCTATAGTCGCAGTAGCTGGTTCGGGTACAAGATTATTGCCAGCTACTAAATCCATGCCTAAAGAAATGTTGCCGATCGTTGATAAACCGATCATTCAATTGGTGGTTGAAGAATTGGTAGAAGCAGGCATTGAAGACATAATTTTGGTGACCAAGTGGGACAAGAAACCACTTGAAGACCATTTTGACCACAACTGGGCTTTGATACATGAATTAAAGCAAGCAGGGAAAGATCATTTATTGGATGAGACGAAAAAAATCGCTGATCTGGCTAATTTTATTTATGTAAGACAGAAAGGTCCTTATGGCAACGGGACACCGATCTTGTCGGCTGCCAGTATCGTGCAGGATGAGCCATTCGTTTTTTGTTTCGGTGATGACCTGGTAAAGTCAAAAACTTCTTTCACCAAGCAGATGGTTGAGGATTATGAAAAGCATGGCAAACCCATTTTCGCCGTGCAAGAAGTACCGAAGGATCAGGTCAATCGATACGGCATCGTAAAGCTCAGGGAAGGTAATATGGAGATTGAAGACATTATTGAAAAACCATCAATTGAAGAAGCTCCTTCTCAGTTGGCTGATTTCGGCAGAATGATTATCAATCAAGAAATAGTAGATATTTTAAAAAAAACCGCCCTGGGCAAGGGGAACGAGCTTTGGATTGTCGATGCAGTAAAGACCTATGTAAATAACGGCGGCATAATGATGGCAAAGACGGTTGATGACGGGGAATGGCTGACTACCGGAGATCCATTGAATTACATCAAGACGATTTTAAAATATGCAATCGAAAGGGAAGATATCGGTGAAGAGATAAAAGCTTTCACCAAGGAGCTTATAGGCTAATTGAAATAAAAAGTCCGACTATCAAAAGTCGGACTTTTTTTATATATTGTTATATCTTTAGTCTGAATAATCCTACCTGATTCCCATATGTGCCCTGGAAGTAAAGAATACTACCATTTCTATTCAAGTTAATTATCTTCAGATTTTCACCAGCAACCAGTTCGATCGTTCTATATCTATCCCTTTCATCTAGCTCCAGAGTATTGATCGATTTTTCGGTAGAATAAATAATGTAATTATTGCTTGGATGCCAAACGACATCTTTAATTTTTTCACTCAATCTGTTCAAGATCGTTTTCTTGTTTTGTCCAAGATCATAAAGCCAGATTTCATAATCATTAGCAAAAAGTAGCTTGGCTGGGCCGACCCACTTGGCAATTTTTATATTATTTATTATTTCTCGGATCGGCAGATAGTCAGCGAAAGGATTGATCAGGTAAAGAATCTCTTTATCTTTATCATATAGATTTATCAATTCATTATCTGTATTTATGAATTCATAGTTGAAGGTATTAGGCAGTTTGATAGATTTGACAATAACCGAACTGTTTAGGTCAACTACATTCAAATTAGAATCATTACCGACCCTTGATAAGCTGAAAATGTATTTGTCTTTGATAAAATAATCCCCAGAAATTTGCATTTCAGCGATAGCTTTGACCGTCTGATTGGTAATATTAAAACTATAGATTTTATTCTTCTCCTTGAAGTATATTATATCATCTTGGGAAAAATTCCATTTGATATTTTCGGGCTGAAAATCCAATTGTGAGATGCTGATTCTTTTTTCTGGGTTATAAATATCAAAGATCGTATTATTTATTATGAATTTAGTAGATCTTGGAGACCACACAATCATGGGGCTAGTAGTTGAATTTAGTAGATTAGTGATATTCCCATTTTCTAGGTTTACTAAGGATACATTATTGTCATCATAGATTATTGAATATTCTTTGTTTGGCGATTGTTGAGATATTCTGGTATTTGCGGCTATGATTTGTGGCAATTCTTTTCTAAATAAAATCACGTCTTCGGCAAAAGTAGTTCAATAATTTTCCAATTCTACCCTGACCAAATATTCACCAGGAATAATATTCTTGATTTTTGCCGGTGTGGTAACTTTGATTCTTTTGCCGAAGTATGATCCTAGGAAAGTTTCTTCAGGCACACCATTGAGATATATATTTGCCGATTCCGGTTTAGTATTCAAAACTAACATTCCGGTTTTAACGATGCTTTTCTTATTCAAACTAAAAGTATAGCCATTAGCATAAAGAATCACTAAAGGTGTAATGATTAAAAATGACAGGATGAAAGTGATGTATAAGAATCTTCTGGTGGTTAGTGTCATAATTAATAGATTATTGTATCTCTACTCTTTTTATATCGGCACCTAAAGCGCGTAGTCTGGTGTCAATATTCTCATAACCGCGGTCGATTTGGTAGATGTTGTCAATCTCTGTTTCTCCTTCTGCTATCAAGCCCGCAATAATCATTGCTATTCCGGCTCTTAGATCCGGACTGGTTAATTTTTTGCCGTACAATTTTGAAGGGCCATTGACTACGATCCGGTGTGGATCGCACATGATGATATCTGCACCCATTTGGGTTAACATATCAGCATATAAAAGGCGTCGATCATAAATCGTTTCATGGATTATGGAGCTGCCTTTGGCTTGAGTTGCCAAGATAGTATATGGTGATTGCAAGTCGGTTGGAAAACCGGGATATTCATGGGTTTTAATACTATAAGATGAAAAGCCTTCTGACTTGAATATTTTGATCCAGTCTTCTCCAGTTTCAAATTTAATACCTATCTTTTTGAAAATAGACAATAAAGATTCAATATGCTCGGGAATACATTTGGTGATTTTAATTTCAGATCCGGTAGCAGCAGCCATAATCGCAAAGGTACCGGTTTCAATCCGATCAGGGATAATATCAAAAACTCCAGCACCAATACGTTCTACACCCTCAATGATAATAGTCGACGTACCGGCGCCTTTAATTTTGGCGCCTTGTTCATTTAGATAATCTGCCAATGCCTTGATTTCCGGCTCCATGGCGCAATTTTTCAAAGTGGTTGTGCCGTTTGCCAAGACGGCTGTCATCATCAAGCTTTCGGTTCCAGTTACACTGACCGTTGTAAAAAAATATTCACAGCCCTTAAGTTTCTTTGCTTTCAGGTGATAAGAACCATCTTCCCATTTGATGTCAGCGCCCATCGCCTTAAAACCTTCCAAAAACAGATCGATCGGCCTGGTACCTGCACCTATAACACAACCTCCTGGATGTGAAAATTTAACCTCGCCGACTCTTGCCAAGATCGGTCCGACAAACATTATTGAAGCGCGAAGTTTATTGGCAAATTTTGGATCAAGGCTATTCTTGTCGAGATTCTTAACTTGGATTTCGCATCTATTTTTTGATATTTTTACCTCTGCCTTAAGATCTTCCAAAAGCTCCAAGGAACGGCTTACATCTTCTATTTCCGGCAGGTTGGTTATGGTTATTTTTTCATCTGAAAGCAATGCTGCAGGAATGATCTTTAAAGCAGCATTCTTGGCTCCTTTCACCTCAATTTCACCGCTCAATCTGACTTGCCCCTTGATTATGAATTTTGACATACTTAATGTATTATGTTATTACTTTCAAACACATTTTATAGTGCATTCAAAGTATTTTATTTAAAACTATATTAATAAGTTTAGATTAAAATCAAGCTTACATCAAGCCCCAGAAAATGTGATTGTTGACCCAAATAAAGTGTGTTATCATTAAATTGTTATAATTAATTTATTGTATGGAAAATAATTTAGAAACAAAAAATTCAACATTAAAAAAAATTACGATCAGTTTTTTAATAATTTTATTAATGAGCGGCTCATTCCTGTCCGGAGTGTACCTAACTAATAAAAATGATAAGGAAGTAATTTTTACCGATTCAAGTTTTGCCGGGAAAGTATTGAATCTCAATAGCAAAGCAAAGAATTTGGATGCAGATGTAGACTTTAATCTTTTTTGGGATGTCTGGGAACTAATAAAAAAAGATTATGTAATGAAAGACAAACTGAAAGAGAAAGAAATGTTTTATGGGGCAATCAAAGGTTTAGTCGCATCAACCAATGATCCTTATACCATCTTTATGGATCCTAAAGAAGCGAAAAGCTTCGATGATGATTTAGCCGGCACTTTTGAAGGCATCGGTGCAGAGATCGGCATCAAGAAAGGCGGACTAGTCATAATTGCACCGATACCGGATTCACCTGCACAAAAATCTGGCTTGATGGCGGGTGACAGGATTTTAAGCATCAATGGTGAATCTACAGTGAATATGACAGTTGACCAAGCAGTCAGCAAAATCAGAGGACCAAAAGATACAGAAGTGAAATTATCTGTTTTAAAAAAAGGGCAGGAAAAATCAGCAGAAATAAAAATTATCAGAGGCTTGATTACCGTAAACAGCGTCAAGACAGAAATGAGAAAAGATAACCTATTCGTCATTACCGTCTCTAATTTTAATAACGATACGGAAGAATTATTCAACAAGGCAGTAGAAGAAGTTATTCAAAAAAACCCCAAGGGCATAATCGTAGATTTGCGCAATAACCCGGGCGGATATCTTGATACGGCTATTACTGTTGCGAGTAAATGGATTGAAAAAGGTGTAATAGTAAGTGAAAAATTCGGTGATGAAAAGAAAAATGACTATTACAATAAGGGCTTATCCAAGCTGAAGGATTTTCCAACAGTCGTATTGATCAATCAAGGCAGTGCCTCAGCTTCAGAAATAGTGGCCGGTGCCTTGCAGGATTATGGAAAGGCAAAGATTATCGGCATGCAATCATTCGGTAAGGGATCTGTACAAATCATTGAAAATCTCAAAGATGGATCTTCATTAAAAATCACCATCGCTCAGTGGATGACCCCCAAGGGCAATAATATAAATGAAAAGGGGATTACCCCTGACAAAATAGTCGATTTGACACAAGAGGACTACGAAAACAACAAAGATCCCCAAATGAACGCTGCCGTTGAAGCGTTGGGAGGTGGGAAGAAGTAAACTTCTCCCTCTCCTTACCAAGGAGAGGGGCAGTGGTGAGGTGGGTTGCTAATCACAAAATGTTATGAAATTAGTATTTGCTTAACTACGAACCTCACCCTAACCCTCTTCTTCTAAAGTAGAGGGGATAGATAAAAACAAAAGAACATGGAAAATTCCATGTTCTTTTTTTGATGATTTTTCAAAATCTATTCTGCGCTTTTTTCTGCAACTACGTTAACTACCTTTATCTGTCTTAGCTTATTGTTAAAGCCCATGATTTTTTTATCTGAGTACTTTACTACTCCGCTTGCAATTGCAAACAGGGTGTCATCTTTGCCGATTTTCACATTCCGACCCGGATGATATTTCGTTCCCCGCTGTCTAATAATAATAGAACCAGCTTGGGCTTTTTCACCTGCATAGAGTTTGACTCCTAGGCGTTGGGCGTTTGAATCTCGACCAAGAGATGTGGAGCCGCCCGATTTCTTTGTAGACATAATTTTGTTTTCCACGTTTGGACTGGCCAAACATGAGCTCTCAAAGTTAATTAATAATAAATGAAAAACAGCCATCTCTGACCATTTTTAACTAAATTTAGGATAACATACAATATCAACAGTTGTCAACATTCGCGTTATCTTCGCTTTATCTCAGAGAAAAACAGTGATATAATAAAATTAATAACTCATGCCTTCAATTATTGGTTAATTTAATATTAAGAATTATGAAAAACAAAATCATATTTGTAGTCTTAACAATTGTCTTGTTGATAGCATTTTTTTTAATGACCTTTTTTATAGTCAATAACTTCTTAAAGATTAAAAAGTGTTCAAATGAATTTATTGCTCAGCATGACACATTAAAAATTTCAGGCGACATTAAACATTGCGACGAACCTAATTTTACTAAGTCAGGATATGAATTATTCAGCGCTTATGTTGGATGTACCTTGCCAAACGGAAAAGAATTAACACCAGAAACATGTATTATCGATGTTGCAGAAGCTACTCAAAATATAAGTGTTTGCAACGGTCTTGAAATAAATAATTCAAAATTTTTACCCTTTCAATATGTTAAGTATTCTTGTTTTGATAAAATAAAGGACCTAACAAGTAATCCGCAAAAATGTTATCAATCAACAGAATTTAAAGATTCCTGTTTAGGATATGTAGCTGGTCAAAATAATGACTTTAAACTTTGTGAAACGATAACAAACCAACAAGCAAATTTCAATAACTGCATAACACCAATTGCAATAAAGAGCAACGATATAAACATCTGTACTTTTTTTGAAAAACTTGGCAATACCCCATCCGACAAAAAAAATGGGGTTACATTTTGTTTTTTGGATTATGCGAAAAAATATGGAAATAATATAGCTGTATGTGATAAAATTTTATCCAACTCAGCGAAAGAAAAATGTTTAAAGGAAATAACACCACTCAAAAAAGATAAAGATTTATGTGGTAAAATTTTAAAGAAATGTGAAGATATTAAAATATGCGAAGTTGAGGCTACTGGAGGTTTTGTTGGGACAGAAGATGAAGAGAAGATAAAAAAAGAATGTAATAAATAATAATACCGATATTTAAACTTTATTAATGTTAAGTAATTATTTAATTAGCGTTTTATTTTAATTAATGTAAAATAAGTTTATGTCTAAAAATTACAAGTAAAACTTGTTAGTTGCGGTTCAGTGAGTAACAAAATTTAATAAAATTACATCGGATTTCAGAATAAAAAGCTATAAAACAACATTTAAATTTCTTTTCTTGTTTTTTTAATAAAAATATACTAATTTAACTCAAGTGAGGTGATGCTTATGAAGAGCGAAGAAAAAGCAGTGGGTCTTACTTTTTCCTACGGCATTCTTGAGACAAGAAAAACTTTAAACGAAAAAGACAGCAAATCCCCCCGCCGAGACAACCAGGTTGCTGGCTACCCAAAAGCCAGCCTTTTTATTTTATAAATATAATTTGCTTAATTAATTATTAACAAAAGCTTTGTAAAAAATATAAAGAAATTTATTTTAATCTTGTACATTTGACACTTAAATTAATATTTGTTACTGTATAAATACCCACCAAATTAGGCGGTATTAAGATATGAAATTTTCCACTAAAACAACTTATGGCTTGCGAGCGATAATCAGATTGGCCAAAACTGCTAACGAGGGTAATGTATCGCTTTCTAGCATTGCAAACGAAGAAAAAATATCGCTGGCCTATTTGGAAAAGCTTTTTTCACGTTTAAAAAAGGCGAAATTAGTAAATGCTGACAAGGGAGTCGCCGGAGGATATAGCTTGGCAAAGGAATCAAAAAAAACCAGTGTATTTGAGATAATCGAGGCGCTTGAAGGTAAAAATCAGCTTTTTTACTGTCTGAACGAAAAAGGGAAGCGTTATTGTAGTAAGGCTTGCAGCTGCGAAGTGAATTCTGCGTTAGGTAAAATCCAAACATCAATCAATCAATCGCTTAGCGATATCAAATTAAGCGAATTATTAAATTAAACATATAACAAAGACAAAAAAACAATTAATCTTTCTTTTTCTAATTCTTTTTGCCGTATTGTCATCCGTCCGATTAGTAAATGCCGCCAGCGTGGATGATGCCGATGGAGACGGCATAAAAGACGTTGATGAGATATCGATTTATCATACTGACCCGAACAACCCTGACACTGACGGTGACGGATATGATGATAGGAAAGAATTAATAAATGGCTACTCACCTTACAATTCCGAGCCGAAAATCAAGTTAGAGAAAAGTGACGCAGATAAAGACGGGCTAAATGATAGGATGGAATTGAATTTCAAAACCGACCCGACTAATCCAGACACTGATGGGGATGGATATAAAGATGGAGATGAAATAAAGCAAGGTTATGATCCACTAAACATTGAAAAGGTGAAATTAGCCAAGCGGATCGAAGTTGATTTAAAAAAACAAGAACTGTCTTATTTTTTAAACGGAGTGAGAATGGATAAATTCAAAGTTTCAACTGGCAAGGCAAGCACACCCACTCCTAAAGGAACCTTTACTATCGGAAATAAACATCCTAAAGCTTGGTCCAAAGCTTACGGCCTTTGGATGCCATATTGGCAAGGCATTGCAGGCGGAAGGTTTGGTTTTCACGAATTACCGGAATGGCCAGGCGGTAAAAAAGAAGGGGCTAATCATCTAGGCATACCAGTGTCACACGGCTGTATCCGTCTCGGAGTCGGTCCTGCAAAGATCCTATACAACTGGGCAGAGGTAGGAACACCAGTTAAAATTTATTAATTTTAATAATCTAGTTTTAAAAACAATTTTTGATTCTATAATGAATAAATAGTAATTTTTTTGTTTAGAAATTGAAAATTAGAAATTAAACATTATATCCATATGTTATATACAGAACAAGTTATCAAGCATTTTAAAAAACCCCACAACCAAGGGGTCATCAAAAACGCGGATGCAATCGGACAAAAAGGCAACCTGGCCTGCGGTGATGTGATGAAAATATATTTAAAAATCGGAAAGAAAAAAAATGGTCATGAGAGTGAGAACTTCATCAAAAACATAAAGTTTGAAACACTAGGCTGCGCTGCAGCGATCGCTGTATCGTCAGCGCTCACTGATCGAATCAAGGGCATGACTTTCAAGGAAGCTCTGGCAGTAAACAAAGACGATATCGTGAACGATTTGGGTGGCTTGCCAGCGCCAAAAATTCATTGCTCCATGCTAGGCTTAGAAGCTTTGCATGAAGCCATAGAAAATTACGATAAAAAATAAGATTAAATTAATTTAAAATATTATATGATGGATAAAATAAACCAAGCATTGGAAAAAATTCGACCAGCTCTGCAAATGGATGGTGGTGATGTACACGTAGTCGATTTTAGTGAGTCTACAGGCGTGTTAAAGGTTGAATTATTGGGCATGTGTTCTCATTGTCCGATGTCTCAAATTACCCTGAAACAGGGAATTGAAGCGGAGGTAATGAAAGCAGTTCCTGCTGTTAAAAGCGTTATCGCTGTTTAAGAAATTTTTATGAAGAAGATATATTTTGACCATAGCGCAACCACTCCAGTGGATAAAGATGTGTCCAAGAATTTCGGTAATCCATCTTCAATTCATAGTTTTGGGCAGAAAGCGATGACTGGTGTAGATCAAGCTAGGGCACAGGCGGCGAAATTTTTAAATTGCAAACCTGATGAGATAGTATTTACCTCAGGTTCAACCGAAGCGAACAACTTAGCGATAAACGGCGTTGTTAAAGCAATAAACAAAAGAAACAAAGCTGCAAAAAAATTACATATAATCACCTCAGTGATCGAGCATGATTCAGTTTTGGAGCCAATTGCCGGTTTGGAGCGAGAAGGGTTTGAAGTCACCCATCTGTCTGTCAAGAGCAACGGTGTTATCGACCCCGAGGAATTCAAGAAAGCGATCAAAGAAAACACAGTATTAGTTTCAATCATGTATGTCAACAGTGAAGTTGGCAGCATCCAGCCAATCAGAGAAATCGGAAAAATCATAAAAAAAATAAACGATAATAAGTTGAAGACCTGGCAGAATAGGGAACCGAACGAAAGGGGAGATAAGCCAGAACTGATATACTTCCATACCGATGCGACTCAGGCGGCAAATTTTCTAAGCTGTGACACTTAATACAATTACATTGACCTACTGTCGATTTCTGGACACAAGATTTATGGGCCAAAGGGGGCAGGTCTCTTATTTGTTAAATCAGGTACTCCGATTATCGCTAGTCAATTAGGCGGCCACCACGAGAACAACCGCCGAAGCGGCACCTTGAATACTGCCGGCATTATTGGATTGGGAAAGGCACTAGAGAATCTGGATCAAGAAAAGGTAGAAAAAAACAATCAAAACATTTCTAAAATCAGAGATTTATTAGTAGCGGGAATTCAAAAAAATATTCCAGATGTCGTCTTGAATACAGACAGGGAAAATTCAACCCCAGCTCATGCTCATTTCTCATTTTTGG
>Ga0076259_105_pt1 | contig 21859 bp, 19 predicted proteins | sample RifGroF2_FD_67747 | JGI IMG/M metagenome (GOLD analysis project Ga0076259, IMG submission 67747) | Parcubacteria (Falkowbacteria) bacterium GW2011_GWF2_39_8
TGAAACTGTTACATTACTTGGGTAGGTATTGGCCGCTGTAATGGTGATCGGACTGCCAGAACTGCCTGTACCAGCTGCGATCTGCTCTGAATAATACTGCATGTTATTAGCAGTAGCTAAGGTATTAGCGCCAGATACCCAATCATTAAACTTAAGAGCAAAACTGTTTTGGTCTGTAGGTAAGGTCATTCTGATTACCCACTCCCAACCATTGCCATAAGTATTATCAGCAGTACCGGTTAATTTTGTCATCGTTGTGCTGATGATTCCGAAGGTGCCGGTGCCGCCGGCTACGGTAGTGAAGTAAGAAATGCCGTCTGAGTTAACATTACCGCTTGCATCCCTGACAGCTCCTGCCAAAATATTGATCCTGTAAGTTTTACTATTAGCTAAACCAGTGTATGGAATATTTAAAATTGCTGATGTTCCATCTCCGCCCGAAACGGCAACTGTGCCTTTTTTAGATACGCTAGTCAAATCATCTACCAAGGTCACTTTAGTTGCATCTAGCAATGTAATATTGGTATTAAAGGTTATTGTGGCAGTGCCATTTGTAATGGCAACGTTTGTTGCGCTATTGTTCGGACTGTAAGCCAAAATAGGAACTCCTGTGGTGCCCCAAGTGAAAGCAGCATCATCAGTCGTTACATTGCCAGCATTATCAGTGACAGTTAATCTGATTACATAATATCCTGGACCAGCGGCAGCAACTGTAGAATCTTCAGCTGAAGCAGTTCCGAAAGTAACTGCATAAGGACCACTTAATTTTGTCCAAGCATATGTGGCCACTCCAGTACCGGCATCTGTCACTGTTGCATTTTGAGTAAATTGTGCGGTAACTGCACCAGCATCTGAACCTGCGTTAACAACAGGAGCAGCACCGTCGATCACTAAAGCCTTGTTATCTCCCAGAGAGCCAGCAGCTGCCGGTTCTGCCAAGGTAAGGACAGCAGGATTGCCATTCGCATCATTGATAGTGCCGCTGTTAAGAGTTAATGCGGCATTTGAATTATAATCCAAATCTGATGAAACATCTCCTGATGCTACTGTATAAGTGAAGGTCAAAGTAGCGCCTCCTGAACCGGAAGCATAATCAACCTGACGATCAGTAGCGCCGGTTTCAAGTAATATTTGTGGGGTGCCTACGACAGTAACGGCTTGAGAAAAAGTAACTGTAACATTCACAGTATCGCCTGTATTATAGGTTCCATTATCTGTACTAGCAGTGACATTGGTAACAGTCGGCGCCAAAGTATCGACTGCCTGCACAGATTGGACTGCCGCTGTGTTATCGTTTGAATTTGCATCAATCGCAACACTTCCAGCTACATCAACCGTAATACTGGTTGTTGAGTCCGCATCAGGAGTGACTGCGAGAGTGTAAACAGTATCGCCACCTACTCCAGTTGCAAAATCTGCGGCTTTTGTGCCGTTTGCCACTGTTACATCGCCAACCGCGAATCCGGTTACAGCTTCAGAAAAGGTAAATGTATAAGTAACAGTTCCACCAGGAATATTTGCTGTTCCAGCTTCGTCATCAGTGATAACAACTGTTGGTGCTAATGTATCAACTGCCTGAACAGATTGCGTAGCTGCAGTATTGTTATTCAAGCTAGCATCTTGGGCTACATCTGCAGCAACGTCTACTGTAATATCTACAACAGAGGAAGCAGCTGGAGTTACTACTAGGGTGTAAACAGTATCACCATCAACTCCGGTTGCAAAATCAGCGGCTTTTGTTCCGCCGGCGACCGTTACTTCACCTACAGTAAAACCGGTTACAGCTTCAGAAAAGGTAAAAGTATACGTAATATCACCACCGGCAATATTCGCGGTGCCTGCTTCATTATCAGTAATGACAACTGAAGGCTTCAAAGTATCGATTGTATAATTAGCTGAATTTGTCGCACCAGTTGGCATATTACCAGAAGGGTCAACCCAAGCAAACCCTACAGTCAGAACATTGCTTGTATCTTCTGTATCAGTTGCCGGAGTAAGGGTGGCAGTAAAAACTAATGGGTCTCCAGTTGCTGAAACGGCACCGATTGCTCCGTTAGCAACCGTTACATCAGTTTCATCGAAACCTGAAGGGACTTCAGAAAAAGTAAAGGTTACAACTGTAGTCTCTCCGAAGGTTAATGCAGTATCAGTTAGCACTGCCGCAACCGTTGGTCTGACAGTGTCAACCGCATAATTTGCTGAACTGGTAGTCCCTTCTCCTGCATTTCCAGCAGCGTCATTGATTCCTGTTTTGGTAACAGTGATTATATTTGTAGTATCTGCAATATCTTCACTCGGAGTGAAGGTACTGGTCCAAGTGATTCCCCCATCAGCTGAGGCAACTGGAGATAATGTACCATTTTCTATGGTTGTAATATCGGTATTGTCAAAATCAGTAACTGCTTCGCTGAAAGTGATTGTCGTGGTTGAGGTTTCTAAAGCTTTTAGCGCAGTATCGGTAAGAACGACACTCACAACAGTAGGTCTTAATGTATCAATCGCATAGTTATTTGAACTGGTAGCTCCTGTGCCGATATTTCCAGCTGCATCTGTAACACCAGACTTGTCGACGATAATGGCGTTTGTAGCACTTTCAATATCAGCTGTCGGTGTGAATGTACCGGTCCAAGTGGTACCGCCATCTGCAGATTCAACATCGGTTAAAGCACCGTTAACGATAGTCAAGTCATTATTTGTGAATCCGGTTACTACTTCATTGAAAGTGAAAGTCACTACTGAAGTGTCACCGATTTTCAAAGCTGTGTCAGTGAACACTGCGCCAACTGTCGGCCTCAAAGTATCAATTGTATAATTAGCTGAATTAGTAGGTCCTGATGGCATATTTCCGCTTGGATCAGTCCAAGCTATGCCAACAGTTACTAAATTTACATTATCTTGAAAATCTGCTGTTGGCGTTAAAGTTGCTGTAAATACCAAGGGGTTGCCAGTGGCAGATACTGCCCCGATTGACCCATCTCCAACGGTTACATCAGTACTATCAAATTCACTTGGAACTTCAGAAAAAGTAAAGGTAACAGCAGCTGTTTGACCAACTACCAATGAACTGTCATCTAAAGTAACTGCTACCGTCGGCCTGACAGTATCAACTGCATAATTTGCTGAGGTTGGAGTAGAAATAGGCGCATTTGCGGCCAAATCTGACCAAATCAAACCAACTGAAACCACATTTTCCGCATCAGTAGTTGCGGCTGATGGTGTTAAAGTTCCTGTATAAACTAATGGGTTGCCTGTAACCGTAACTGCTCCAATCGTACCACTCCCCACAGTAACATCATTCTCGTCAAAGCCGGTAACTGCTTCAGAAAAAGTAAAAGTAACTAATGATGTTTCTCCTGCCTTCAAAGCACTGTCTGCCAGCACAACACTGTTAAGAGTCGGTAAAGAATTGTCAACCACTACTGCGTCGACCTCCGTATCTATTTGTTGCGCGCCACCGGCCGGCTGTTTTGCGGTTACCTTAACCGTATAATTACCTTCGGCAGAACCCATGCCCAAAGTTACGTTGGCAACGATGTCGTTATTTGCACCATCTAAAAAGGTATAAGCGTAAGTACCGGTTGTACCGATTACCGTTGAACCTTGGTAGATTTCCACCATCAAGGTGCCATCGCCAGCCGCATCTGTTGTCACATCGAATTGTACGGCAACATCCGCTCCTGCTTGCTTATAGGTAGGTGTGGCAGCTATCGGGCTGTCGATGGTTACGCCGGTTGTAGTAGCAACGGCCTGATATACAAAAACTCCGCCGGCCATCAATGCGATCATCGCAAAGCTCAACAGAGTCTTTTTTAAAAATTTGTTTTGAAAAAGTTTTTTCATTTTCATAATAGAGTAAATTAGTTAATTTAATAAACTATAAAATAATCTACCGCGCAAAACGCCGACCTGTCGTTTGAAGCGGTTATTTTTTATAATTTATTCAGTTTTAAAAAATATTATAAATTAATTATTGCTAAAAATAATATAAATTTTTTTCTGAGACTTGTTCCTCCTTAAGTTCTCTGAGTTTCTTATGCTTATATTATACAACTTTTACAATATTGATACAATAATTTTAAAAAAAATTACAAAAGAATTTTATTTTGATAAATTGTCCAGGAAAAATCGAAGAAAATTAATTTTAATCTATTTAAATAATAGCTGCGCTAACCTTTGCAATTGTTAAAAAATATTAATATTTTTAGTTATCCACAGTATTCTTCAACTTTATTTAAGAAGTTTATTTCACAAAACTCTAAGTGCCTTCAGCTGCAGGCACTTAGAGCCTGAATATCTTTAAAAACAAAAATACCTCCCAGTTAAAGGAGGTTTGAATTCTGGTTTATGTGAGTGAAAATCAACTGACTGCCAACTCTAATTTATTTATTTTGACATCATGCTCATCGATCTTTTCATTCATTCTGTCGTGAGCAACGATATTTGATGTTGCTTCTTGACTCATGTTATCAAGTTTTTTTGCAATTCCATCAAGCACGGTAAGAATTTCAGTTTTCATTTCTACTAAATCGTCTTTTGTCGCGTATTTTTCCAAGTCTTTTTTTAATGCTATTTTATTAAATTGCTCAGGAGTTAAAGTCATTTTTATGTTTAATTTTTAGATATTCCCATATTATCACTTAAAAATCTTTAAATCAATACGCATGTGACATATTCCCTGGGAGGCTCTAAGTGCCTGCAGCTGCAGGCACTTAGAGCCTAAAAATGTTTTTAAAAAACAAAACCCCCGCCCAATTAAGGACGGGGGTTGAGTTTTGGTTATTGCTAACCTTTAAAACAATTTTAACTAATTAAAGTTAATTATTGTTTCAATGTACCACCTCTAACACTGGTCAAGCCAGAGATCAAAGGATTTACTTCTGCAGTAACAGCACCAGTAGTTGTTGTGTGGTAGTAGTTGAAGTTTGTATCAACTGTTTCAAGAGTTACTGACAATGAATTGCCAGTTCCTGAGATACCACCAACAGTAGCAGTGATTACGTATTCAGCAGTTTCACCAGGTTTTACGACACCGTCGGTCAAACCTTCGTAAATTGCTTGGAAATCAATCTGTAAGCTACCGTTAACCAATGTTGCATTTGCACCTGCGGTTTGTTCACCATTAGCACCACCAACTCTTCTTACTTTGAAAGTTGACAAAGTAATACCAGAAGATGAAGCAACAGTTAAGGTAGTTGTACCGATGTTAGCACCCAAAGGTGTGCCATCGCTAGCAGTGTTACCTGAAGCAGGAGCAGTTACTTTGAAGCTGAAGACATCTTTAGTTCCGCTGCTCAAAGTAGCATCAGCGAAGGCGGTTGTAATGTTAGACACTACAGCACCCATAACTGTTGAATACATTGAAGCGGCACCGTTAACGCCTGAATCAGACAAAGTAGTGCCAGTATCTTTTCCTGTAGCTTCAGTAGCGTGATCACCAGTATCTGCCAAAGACAGATAGATTGTTCTACCAGCAGTTGCAGTTGAAGCAGGAGCTGGAGAAGCTGAGTAATCAATACCATTTACATTAGCGAAAACATAAAGGTATGTTGCACCAACATTCTTAACTTCGAATGGAGCACCGGTCAAATCGAAATCGAAATAACCATTTGTATCAAGAACATAGGCAGCAGTGCCTACCAATTGAGTACCTGCTTTATCTTTGTAAAGAGAAAGTGTGCTTACATCAGCACCTGTGATAGTGCCGGTTTCTGTTACAGAAATTTTCTTAACCAAAGCATTTTCTTTAGCTGCGGTAAATTTGATTCTACCAACTAAAGCTTTTGATGTTCCAGCTAATACGTTTTGGTTTGAATTGGTTCCTACTTCTGTGTTATCAAAGATAGCAGTGTAGGTACCTTCTGTAGCGATTGTAGATGCATGGCTAGCAGTAAATGCTGTAACAACAATGTTAGCATCTAGCAAGCTAGCTGAATCAGAATCTCTAACTGTGTAATCAGATTTGGTTGTGCTACCCAACAATTTTACTGTACCAGCAGTTGGAGCACTTTTAACATTACCACGTACTACGAAAGTAGCGGTATTGTTTGATCCTTTTGCGATATCAGTAGTAAAGCCTGAGAAAGTTACTGAACTTCCAGACAATGAAGTCTCATCATCTAACAAAGTTTCAGCGCCTGCGCTGTCAACTCTGTAAAGTTCAATCTTATCAAAAGCTTGGTCAAGTGTAGCCAAACCTGAGCTGCCAGTTGTGGTAGCAACTTTCAATTTGCTTAACTTCAAGTTATCAACTGAGTTAGCAGCAGCTGTGAATTTGTAAAGCAATACCTTTTGAGCACTCTTTACATAAGTAGCTGCGTTAACTGGAGCTGTAGTGAAAGTAAGTTTTGCTGCAGCAACGGTGAATGTTTTACCAGTCAAAGTTGAAGCAGAGAAATCACTAGCAGAAACAGCAACGTCTGAGCCAACATAAGTAGCTACTACGCCACTTGCTGCCCAATCAACACGGTAAGTGAATGTTCCAACATTGTTAGGAACATCACCGGTAACAGCGAATTTGTATTGAACACCTTTCTTCAAAACAACGTTTTCAAAAGTAAGTGTTTCTGAAGTAGCTAAACCAGCTGGATCAGAAGCAACTCCGTAAGAAACGCCATTGCCTGAATCAACCAACTTTACGTTATCCAAAGTAGCAGTTGTGCTAGCAGCGGAAGTAACTAAAGTGAAAGGTAATGTATCGATGGTAACATCATCGTTTGCTGATTTGATCATCAAATTAGCAAATACATAGTTCTTGGTATTTTGCTTAACATCAGCAGCAGCAGGACCATCGTAAGAAACGGTGATTGCTGAACCAGCGATTGTATAAGCAGTTGCATTACCAGTACCAAAGGTATTAGTAACTTTTGGGCTGTAGAAATTGCCATAAGCAGTTCCTGTAGCTTCAAAATCAGCAACATTGTTCAAGTATAATTCGATAGTCTTGGTAACATCGGTTACGATGTCAGCACGAACTGTAGCTGTGATTGTTTTTGCTTGTTTTAGCAAGTAAGGAGTAGCCAATTGGAAGTCAACATATTTGTCAACCATTGATACGCCTTCAGCAACCTTAACGCCGTCTAATTCCAAAGAGTAATTAGCAGCAGCGTCGTTAGCAGCTGTACCATTGTTCTTCAATCTAACGCGAGTAACGTTAACGTCCTCAAGAGAGTTTGAATTTGCAATAGTGAATTCGCTTAAAACAGTCTTTGTTTCACCAACCTTTTTGCTGCCAGTACCATCAGTACCGGTTACAACAACGGTAGCAGCGTTAACTGCTGAATAAGACAATACATTGCCTTGAACTGGGAAAGATCCGCTTACAGTAGCGCCACCGGTTACGATGTCGCTAGCAGCAGCGATTTTGAAAGCATGATTACCTGAAACATTTGATGATGTATTAGCATTCATCTTCAAGGTAACAGTCTTAGTGGTACCTGCAGGAATGGTCAAACCAATTGTTGAGAAGGTAATCTTGTTATCAGATGTACTTACAGTTCTTAGGGTTGTAAGTCTTGTAGAACCTACATATAGGTAACCGCCTGAGAAATCAGAAGCAGCACCAGTACCTGTTCTTGTGAAGGTAACGTCATTAACTGTAACTGCGCCATCGTTTGAAGCAGTCATGTTAACACTTGCCCATGGAACCATAGTTGACAATGATGGAACACTAGCTGCAGCAGCTGTGTCACCAGACAATGAAACTGTCAATCCTGATCCGCCAGTTGGGATTACTCCACCAGCACCAGAAGCGGTGTCAGTGATTGTAGCAACGGCAGCAGTGATGTCAGCACCCAAAGTTGGCAAAGCAACTGAAGTAGTGATTACATTGCTGAAGCTGAAACGGTTTGCATTGAATGCAGTTTCTGTAGCAACTTTGCTAGCAGTACCGTCAGCATTGATGTAATAAACGGTTGGTTCGGTAGCTGATTTAATCAAACTACCTGCTGGGTAAGCGGTTGCAGTCAAAACGCTTGTACTAACTGTGTAGTTAGTAAAGAATGAATCAGCAACGTCGATTACTCTTTTTGCCCAGTTTGCACCGTACAATGTAGCTGCAGTTGATTCATCTGGAACGCGTACTAAAACGCCTCCTGGTGTTACTGCGTATACATTTGGGTTAGTGGTAATTTTTACCAATTTTGTTCCTGGTCTAACAGTAACATTTTTTCCCAAAGGATATGACTCTAACTCAGCTTGAGGAATAGTCACAACTTGTGAAAAATCACTGTACCATGAAAAATATGTAGACTCGTTAGGGAAAACGTATCTCTTGCCATCTGCACCAAGGTAATAGATTGAAGACAATCCATTCATCTTGATCAAGTCACCGGCTGAAGCAGCAGCGTTTGCTTTTGGAGCAACAGCTACGCTTAATGACAACACGGTTACGAAGATTGTGAAGATCGCAATTGCTTTTCGTAAAGTTTGCATAGATTTTTTAATTTTTTATTTCCTTGCGGAAATGATTATAGTTCTTATAACGGCTTATTTTCGGTTTGTAGCAAATCAGCCGGAATCCCGCTCCCCCACACCTATATCAATAAGTGTGAAAGGGTAAAATCGCATGGGAGAATTCACCTTCCCACGTTGATCCTTTTACGGATATAGGCGTGGGGGTTATCTTGCCGTTTGGCTGGACCTGGTCCGAAGACCGAATCCAACGCAATGCATTTCGACAAAATTAGCTTGCTGGTTTACCAAAACCTCATAAAAGCTAATTGTCATAAGAACTTTCGACTTTATTAGAAGTAAAACCTCCGCCTCAAGCGGACCGACCCTTTATGATTTTACCCGCCAGTTTTTCTATCCTTAATGGATAAAGTAAAACCGGTCCTGACACCATACCTCCCCGGCCTATCGGCCACCCCTCCTTGTTAAGGAGGGGAGAAATATGGTGGCATTGAGTTATATTCCACATGCATGGGGTGAAATAGAATTCAATATGAGAAATTATAATTTTAAGTATTTTCCCCTCTCCTTACGAAGGAGAGGGCTAGGGTGAGGTTCATAATTAACCGGACCTCACTCTACAAAATCAATTCGTTGTTAATCCACCGACCTCACCCCGTCCCTCTCCTTCGTAAGGAGAGGGGGAGATGCTTTTCAATTTATTTCGTAGAAGTAGCGCTACTTGTCGCAACCGGCACTGTCGTGGTTGGTGTAGTCGGTTTAGTTGGCACTGTTATTTCTGTTGGATTGTTGATTGTTTCGGTGACTTCTTTTAATTTATCAGTCGTCCCATTGTAATCTTTGTTTTCAAATAATTTTTCCGCCTCGGCCAAGCTTCTGGCTACCGGTTCTGTCGGTGCTGAAAGCTGCAAGCTTTGATCGTCTTTTTCTAAAGCTGCTCCGACGACTTGAATTTTTTCATCGCTATTGTCAGCAACGTTAGTAGGGTTATTGTTATCATTTTTTTCTGGTGCTTTTGCAATCTGAGTACTATCAATCGTATTCAATCTTGTTTTAGCTTCGTTTATTTCTCTTTTAAAATTGTCGGTCAAACTACTGATATCGCCATTTTTCTTCTCACTCTCGGGCGATTCTGTAAGCTTGGCCAGCTCTTCTGCCCTATTACCGGCAAACTGTAAATTCAGTTTGGCTTTAGAGGTGTTGTCAAAAGTCAGAGCCAGCTGGGTTTTTTCACTTACGATTTTTGCTATATATAATGAATCACCGGGCTTGGTTTCTCTGGCTGCCTTGATACTCAATACACTTCCGCCCAAAACGACCACCAGGATGGCTGCAAAGACCATAGCTGGCCTTGAAGCCAACATCGTGATTGATTCCGGCAAGAAATTGTCCAAAACCGTCCAAAAGCTGACCTTCTTTGAATCATCGGTGCTGTTGCCGATCTGGGAAAGCAAAATCTCCCGATTGCGATCTTTCCATTCGCTATCAGGCTTAAGCTGTTTTAAATTATTCAGTTTTGAAATCAAGTCTTTTTCGGTCATGGCGTTTAATTTGTCATCTCGAATCCCCTTTAGGGGTGAGAGATCTCGGCAATAAGTAATAACTTATCTTTTTTATCTACGTTGAAAATTCTACTAAATATTATTTCTTTCTCCCTTAAAACTCTTTTACCTTTCCCAGAGATCCCTCGTCGCTGCTGCTCTGTCGGGATGACAGAGGGGGAGGTAATTTTTACTTCTTAACTCTTACTCCTAATTCTGACAAGTTTCTCTTTTTATTCAATTTCCAAGGGTGGATTCCAGCATACGCCGAAATGACACAAGAGAGATTGACTTTCAACTTTATAACTTTTTACTTTCAACTCCTTCCCCTTCCTCCATCAACTCTTTCAAAGCATTCGGGGCGCGGAAGGACAAGATTCTTACATTGCCTTTGCTCTTGCCAAGGATTTCTGCAATCTCGGTGTTAGACAATTCGTCTACATATTTTAAAACAATTATTTCTCTATATTCATCTTTGAGTTGGCTCAGCTTCTCTTTCAAATTCTCCATGTCTGAATCCAGCTCGAACTTTCTTTTCAAATCCTGTCTATTATCTTCGATATCAACAATCTCGTTTTCACCTTCAAGCGATACCTTGTTTTCATTACTGAGCTTTCTGTAGTAATCGATAACGGAATTTCGCGCAATCTTGTAGAGCAATGCCGGCAAAGTCTTTTCATCAGTAATGGTGTTCTGCTGGACATAATTCCAGGTTTTCAAAAAAACCGAAGATGTGACATCTTCCGCCTCAACAGGATCGCTTATCTTGAAATAAACAAATCTATATATCTTATCAATATATAAATCGTAGGCTTCGGTGAATGCCTGCTTGTCCTTACTTTTCAGTTTTGCAAACAAAAGCTTTTCTTTCATCTTTCTAATTATATATACGTGCGATTATTAAAACTGTTACAGTAAACGCCAATTTATTTAATTTATCAAATTAAGCAAAAATAAGGTAAATTTATTACCGTATTTAATTTATTTACTGATTTTAGCCAAAACAAAAGCAATACTTGATTCTATTCTGACTCTATTTACGAATAAATCCTCTTTTTTAAATTCCCTTTTAAAATTCAAATTTATTCGTTTTTTTATTCTTGCGGGATTCCACTCGAGCAAGAGAAATTATAGTTTTTCTATAATTTTTTATTAAGAAAATCTTAACACAATTGCAATAAATAATCAAACAGCCGGCGTGAACAACTCCCATCTTGAGCTTGTCGTGAGCTCAGTCGAACGAGGGGTAGACTGCCAAAGGCTGGCGGGATGTGTAACCAAGGCGGATAAACAACACAATTTGATTCTTTGGACAGTTCGTAACACCCCCGGCCTATCGGCCCTCTCAAGAGGGGAACAAATCCCCTTTTTACACCCCCCCCCTCTCTCTGTGTCATCCTGAACTCGCTTGCCCGCCAAAGCTTCAGCGTTTTCAGGATCAGGTGTATAACCTATAAACAAGGATTGATAGACAAGACATGGCCTTGGGTATTTCTGGATCCCCGCCTCCGCGGGGATGACATGAAAATGAAAAATACTTCAAAATTCTTACTATTTTCCTTGAAAAAATGAGTCTTGATTTAATTAAAAAAGTATGAGAATATACATCCAGAAACATGATTTAAGTCCAAACCAGCCTAGACTTTACAATTGATTAATAATATATTCTAATTTAATTTCAGCTTCAAAAAATAACTTCCATCTTCATAAAAGGAGGTTTTTTATTCCAAGCAAAGTCTAAGATTTATTGGACTTAAATCTTACCCTCTTTGAATTAAGCTTAAGTTAAGTCTACAATTCTGTAGACTTAAGTTGCCATAATGACCGAGAACTCAAACAATTTTACAGAAAACGAAATTGAAAATTTGGGAGCAAACCCGATCTGGCTTTCTGTTTCCGAAGCCGCAAAATTCGGCGGAGTAACCGGTAAAACTATCAGAAGAGCAATTCAGGCAAAATCAATCAAATACAAAGTCGTCAAAGACAGATATTTAATAGAACTATCATCGGTAGTTTCATATCTCAACACCTCGATCAAATTAAAAAATAAATTCAACATCTACGGCTTCGGCCAGTATGTAGATAAGTGGGTTGAATAAATTAACGTACTAAGGAGGGTGGAAAATGCTCTTTAAATGCTGCGAAGAGGGATGTACAGAAACCACGGAAGCCAAAAATATAGATGAGTTATGGGATAAAGGCTGGACGATTTCTGTTTTCGGAGATGAAAAATACACAGCCTGCCCATCACATGGCGGAGAAGTATTCGAATAGCTTCAGGCAATCAACCTGAAGTTTTTTTTACCATTCATTATTTATTTTGTTCCTGCGAACTCAGTCAGAATTCGAACAGAGGCCAAGGAGAATGCTGCAGGCGCCGCCTAAGGCATCGTAAATCATAGTTGGGTAATAACGGAGTCCGACTCCGTCGGATGACGGAGTCGGACTCCGTCAATCTATTTGACAACTCAATATGCTTGATATATACTTGATATGTAAACTAATTAACTATTATGAATAATCTACTTAGTTTTTTCCTTCTCCTGGCAAAAGCCGATGCTATAATGACTCGCCGTTTAAGCTGCCACGGTTTAACTTTTGCCGACTTCATGATATTGCATTATCTCAATGAAGCACCCGAAGGGAAAATGCGTCGGATAGACCTGGCAGAAAGCATTGGCCTTACCGCTTCCAGCATCACCCGCATGCTTATCCCAATGGAAAAAATCGGCCTGATATCGCGAGATGTTAATGAACGAGATGCTCGCGCCAGATATGCCTCCCTCACCCCGGCTGGCAAAAATCTACTTGACGATGCGACCGAAACCATCAAGAACAAAATCGAAGATATGATTACCGATCAACAAAGAAATAATATTCCAGAGCTAACCAAAACATTGTCTTCTATAATCCATTAATCAACAAAAAAAACAGCTTTCAAGTGAATGCTGTTTTTTCTCTAAATTATTTTTTAAAAATATATAATCTGTTTTCAAAATCAACTACCCTTCCATTTTTAATCAAAACCCCCTCATCTTTGAGCAAACCAATTTTCTTTTTTACACCCCAAGCATAACCCCCAAGCCTGCCGTCCGATTTTACCACCCGATGGCAAGGCACGGTAGGCGCGTCAGGATTCTTATTTAGCGCATTACCCACTGCCCTGGCTGACCGTGGCCGCCCGATCGCACAAGCCAAGTCTTTGTAGGTTGTTACCTTGCCAAGAGGAACCTTGGCAATATTTTTTAAAACTTCTTTTTCAAATTGAGTTAACATAAAAATATATAAACTACTATAAAAAAATGAGTTTATAAGCTCATTTTAATTAGAAATCTTTACATGTCAAATTTCTGTCGAGCAATCTCGTCTGCTGAAGCATACGGATGCGAGTATCTACCCTTTTTTTCTGTAAAATTTTTAATCTGGACAGCTTGATTGGGGCAATAGTTTAGACAAGCATAGCATTTAAAACATTTAATCTCTTTTTGCCAAATTGGCCGACCCTCACTCATTTTAATTTTTCCCGAGAGACAAACTTTTTTGCAAATGCCACAGCCGGCACATTTATCATCAGCATAAAAATTTTGCTGTATTCCATCTAATAGTGTCACTAAAGGAGAAAGTAGCCGAACAAAAGGGATGCGGGTCAAATAATTCTTATCCTTGATTGGCAATTGTTCTTTATTATCAATTGCCCTAGAAATCACTTCTAACTGCCTTTCAACTTCCTTCTCTAATTCCTTCATCTCATACCCTCCTGCTGGAGTAAAATTAAATTTCGGGTCATTGCTTGGCATATTCAAATTAAAAGAAGAGCTCAGGTGTTTACCTTTCTTCCTCAGGATCTTTTCGATCTCAAAAAATGCGCTATGTTCCGTGCCTATTCTGGTGGCCACGGCAAAAATGTATTCAGCAGAGCTAAGATCTACTTTTTTTATAAAATCTTTAAGAAAAATTGGGATTGTAGAAAGATGGACAGGAAAAATGAAGCCCACTACCGCACCCAATGCGCTCACCTTGTCTTTTTTTAACAAACTGGCTATGGGCAACAAACTGACATTTGGGAGTCTTTTAGCTAGCCCTTGAGACCCATGCAAAGAATTCCCGGTTCCAGAAAAATAATAAACTTCGATTTTATCCATATTATTCATTAACCTCTTGCCAGAGTTGTTATTATTAATAACCCGGCTGAATTAAGAACAAATGATACGATTAAAAATTGCCAACGCTTAATCTTGCTAAGCCCCATCAAGCTTATACCGATTTCATCCGGGAAAGGCGAAGCGATTATCAGTGCCCCAATAATCGGCAAGAACCAGGCAAAGTATGAGGAATTGATCATTCTTAAAAATAATGGCTTTTGAAAGAAACTGAATAACGGTCTGATTTCATCAAAAATCCCATCTCTTAAAAAACTGAAAATCAAAGCATCCCCGATGACGGCGCCAATACCGGCAAATATCGCCACTTCCCATGGATTTAATGATTGGGCCAAATAATAGATTACCAGAACGGATGGAGCGACGGTAAAAGTGGAAACAAAAAATATGCCAACCAAAAAAGCTCCGAAATAGCCCCACTCACCGATTTTAGCGATGAATTGCTTAACAAACTCAGTTTCCGCCACAAAGTACAAAACAATAAGGCTTACGAGCAATAAAAAAGTATTCTTATATTTCCATTTCATAGGCTTTTTTATATTTATATTATATCTAAATAATAGCATAGAAAAGATAAATTTTGCACAAAAAAACAAGGCCTATTCCTGACCTTGTTGTTTTGTTTGCTATCTTCGCCCTTTGAATGGGCTAGGTTTTCTATTGCCCTTACGAGCTCCTTGGTAAGTTTTTCCAGAAAAATTTCTGTTAGGTCTATCTGCTTCAAATCCATCCACAACCCTGACTTCAATCGGTCTGCCTTTGAAACGTGAGGCTCTAAAACTTTTTGCGATATCATTTTGTCTGGCTTTCTCAATGCCAAAAACAGTGAAAGTATCAGACATTTTGATTTTACCGACTTCAGCGCCCTTCAATTCACGCTGGCTGTTGATCAATCCGAATAGAGTTTTAATATCCAGTCCGTCTTTTTTGCCGATATTAATGCGTGCATTGATAAAATTTTCATCCGGTTGTCGTTCTTTACGTTCTCGCCCGCCTCTTTCATTCTCGTATTGACTGCCGGCTGAAATCGCCTCGATGTCTTTAGAGTCTTTATATAAAGATAAAAAATGGTTGAATTCAGCCGAAACAAAACGAGCTAATAGTTCAGATCTGGACATGCCTTTAAATCTTTCCTCGACCGCCGGCAAGAAAGGCGCGATTTCCTTCTCGTCCACCTCAATGCTTTTCATCTTGTCCACCAAGCTAAGTAATTGCTTTTCGCAGATCATCTGTCCGGTCGGTACGTGTTTTTGTTCAAAAGTTTTGCCAGTCTTGTGTTCCAATTCTTTAATTTTTCGTAATTCTCTAGTGGTTAAAATAGAAAGTGAAACTCCGCTTTTCTGCGCACGACCGGTTCGGCCGCTTCGATGCACATATATTTCACTGACATCCGGTAAGCTATAGTTGATCACATGGGTTAGGTCGTTTACATCAATTCCGCGAGCTGCCACATCTGTAGCAACTAACAGCTGAATCTTGCGCTGGCGGAAACGATCCATAATTAAAGTTCGCATGTTTTGTGAAACATCGCCATGCAACGCCTCGGTGGAATAGCGATCCTCCTTAAGTCTGTCTGCTATTTCCTGAGTTTCATTTCTGGTACGGCAGAATAAGATTCCGTAAATGTCGGGCTCAGAATCAACTACACGACGCAAGGCTTCATACTTTTGACCGGGCTTAACCAGATAATATTGGTGGACCACTTTATCGGCTCCCACATTCTTTTTACCCACGCTGATTTCTTTCGGCTCATCCATATACTTCTTAGCAATGCTGTAGATAGTCGCTGACATGGTGGCAGAGAAAAGCAAGGTCTGTTTTTCCCTTGGTGTTTCCGCCAAAATAGCATCAAGCTCATCTTTAAAACCTAAATCAAGCATTTCATCAGCTTCATCGAGTACTACAAACCGGATGGTTTGTAATTTTAAAATTTTTCTTCTAATTAAATCGTGAACGCGGCCCGGTGTGCCAACTACGATATTCGCGCCAGCTCGAAGCTGTTGAATCTGCAAATCAATTCTTGCTCCGCCATAAACCGTGGCCAAAGTAACGCCGACGGAATGTTTGGCAAAATTAGTAATCTCTTTGCTGATTTGCAAACATAGTTCGCGGGTCGGGCAAAGAATGATCGCTTGCAGCTGTTTATTTTTATCTAGCTTTTGTAAAATCGGCAGACCGAAAGCAGCCGTTTTGCCAGTGCCGGTTTGCGCCAGGCCGATCATATCTTGATCACTTTCCAAAACAAACGGGATCGCCTGTTCTTGGATTGGAGTTGCTTCGATATAGCCAAGCTCCTCTAAACTCTGTTGGATGTGGGTATTTAGACCCAATTCTTTAAATGTTTTCATAATTTATGGTAGCTAAAATACCGACTCATGAGTCGGCCCCGTCCTAAGCTAATCTAAGAACTTCTTGAGAAGCAAAAGAGACTAATATTAATTAAAATTAGCCCTTAAACTGATATAAACTACCCTGAATATACCCAATCTAAAAAGCTACCGACCAAATATAACACATTTTTTATATTTTGTAAAGGATGATTAATATTGACAAATTATCACTATTATTTTATAGTTTAAATTCAAAACGACCTTTGTAACTCTGATACAAAAAAATACAATGTTTTTAATAAGGGGGAAGAAATGGAAACACTGGATTTGGTAATATACGGTCTCATTGCGTTGGTTGCTGTGCTGCTTAAAATTTTAGCACTTCTGAATTCGAGAGATGGGAGCGCAAAGACTAAGCAGAGACCTAAGACAACAGGATGACTTCGAGTCATCCTTTTTTTATTTCTCGACCATATTTTCTTTACTATAAAATTTAATTCTACAACAAAGAGAAGTCTACAACAAAGAGAAGGTTTTCAGTTACCAATCTGATCCTGAAATAAATTCAGGATGACACGAGAAAGTTAGTTTTTAGATTGCCATCCGTCTATTCCGTCATCCCCGCGAAGGGGGGAATCCATTTAGAATCACCGATCTTCCCTACTATAACAAAGAGAAGGCTTTCTTTTTATTCACCTCATCCTGAAAAGAGTACACAAGAGAAATAGTTTTTTTGATTGATTACCTTTTTCCGTCATCCCAGCGGAGGCGGGGATCCATTTGGAATCTTTTTATTATAAAATTTAATTCTACAATAAAGAGAAGATTTTCTGTTTTTCACCTGATCCTGAAACCCGCTCTCGCTAAAGCTTTGGCGGACAAGCAAGTTCAGGATGACACAAGAGAGATAATTTTTTAGACTGCCGCCGTCTACTCCTTCATCCCAGCGCAGGCGGGGATCCATTTAGAATCACCAATTCCTTTAACTGGAATTCAAAAAAATAATATCTACGGTTCACTGCGTGGCAGAACACGAAAAATCTAAAGGCAAATTATTCAAAAACAACTTTAGATAAAAATCTTTCAATTAATATTTTATCTGCCGGAAATAAATTCAATTTTAAAGCTTCTTCCGGTGAATACCAACCCCAATCCAATCGTCCTTCTTCATGTGAATCCCTAACCTCGCCAGAACTAAAATCGGCCTTCATGCCGATTGTCACATAACTTTTGTCTTTATCTTCGCGATAGAAATCATAAACAGAAACTATACCAATAATTATACAATCTATCCCTGATTCTTCTTTAACTTCCCGAATTGCACACTCTTTGAGGGTTTCGCCATTTTCCCAATGCCCGCCAGGTACGCCAAAAACAGCGTCCCCTTTTCTGGTGTCTTTGCCAATCAAAATTTTGTTATCCTTTATGACCACGGTTGCCACACCAACCGATGGTCGATTTTGCTCGTTCATAATTTTTTATTTTAAAAAATTAATTACGTTGTCATAAAAAGGCCGGGCAATTGCTTTGGCTTTTTCGGATTTGAAACGGCTGAAATAATATTTTATTTTCTCGATCATTTCCCCTTCCTTGCCTTCATGCTTGGCAAGTATTGCCCAACGCATCGCTTTTTCCTCAAAATATGCCAGGCAATCAGCATCACAGAGAACATTTTGCTCCTCATCTCCCCCTACCTCATGATTTGCAATCAAATTCTTAACTTTTTCTACCAATTCTTTGGATGCATTTTCTTCTTTCATGAATTTTTCAACTTCAATGGCGCTTAAATCTTGATGTTTCCGCAAAAAGTCTGGATCAAAAGAGCCTCTTTTCCAGTCGCCATTAAAAGCCCGGTCAATATCATGAGCAAGACCCGCAATCAACAATGCCTCATCAGCGTCCGGTTTCAGTTCCTTTATCCAGTGCACAGTCCTCTGCGCATGAAAAACGTCAGTCGGCTTATTGGCTTTTGTAAACGCATCAGTCACAAATTGTTCGATTTTTTGATATAAGTTCATAAATTTAATTTAAAAACTTGTGTCATTCCTGCGAAAGCAGGAATCTAGAAAAACTGGGGAAGTTGTTTCTAGAATGATTGCTTATTATTATTAAACATTTCTGCCACTGAGTCCCCGCATACGCGAGGATGACACGAAAAATATTATTTTTTCAAAATTTTAATTCCTTATAATCATGAAGCTTAATGCCGTGTTTTGCATAAATATTTATCAAACCGAAATGGCCATTTTCTTTTTCTTCCAAGCCTAATAATTTCATGCCTCTTTTCACATCTTCCTCGCTCTTCCCCTCTATCTCTAAAAATGGCGGAATGTTCGGCCAATAATCAATATCGAATTCCAAATCATTCAAAAAAAATTGCTTGCGTCTGTTTTCTTGAAAATATTGCCCAGTGAAACAGCTTAACTTGCTTAATAAAGCAGCAGCTTTATCAAAATCATCAATCGCTAGTTCTATCTCTTCTGTACCAGTAATACTAAAATCTTTTTTTCGTTTATAAGTCATATCGACCTTATCACCGGCTTGACGGACTCTTATCCACTCTCCCAGCCCCGGCTGTTCAGAATTCAGGCAAACAATATCAAAAATCCAACGTTTCTGAAAAACTTCCTCCTTTTCCTCCGCCCCCAAAACACGAAGCTTTTCAATTATCTCCCCCGGGTTAATATCTAGTATTTGTGTTTCAAATTCTATGGGCATTTTAATAACTAATTAAAATCAATTTTTTGATAAGCTTCCAATAATTTTTTCCATGAATCATAAAGTTCTGATAAATCTTTTTGAACTTCAGGAAACCAAGACAAATCCATCTTTGCGAAAACCCTAGGCTCGGCCTTGTTATTCTTGTCTTCCCTGACGATATCAAGATACATCGTATCCGTCATGTGACTTGCCGAATCAATAAATGCAATGATTTTTGCCTCTTTAGTTTCCGGCATCACATCCCTACAACGGTGTGCCCTTACACAATGTAAAACCTTTTCAATTTTTTTATCATCATAATTATGATCTTCTAAAAATTTTCTTGCTCTTTCTTCCCCGCGAACTGCGTGATCTTGATCTGTGGGCAAGGGATAGTGTCCGATATCATGGAGCCATACTGACAACAGTACAATCTCCTGTAGCCCATTTCTCCATTTCTTTCAAATGATTAACTAGACCGTAAGGATCGGAATTGAAATCCTGAACCATTTTATGAAAATATTTTTTTGCTTCTTCGATTATTGACATATTATTTTTCCTCAACCATTTTTATTGCTTCCAATATCCAACCATCCCGCAATTTATCAGCCATATTTATTATTTCTTCAAAAGCAAACCATTGGACGTCTAATATCTCATCATCCGGAAAGTTTATTTCTCCACCGATTATTCTTGCTTCAAAAGCATGCTTAACCGGATCAGTAGCCAAATTTTGAAAAATATCTAATTTTCTAATCAATTCAACGTCAAAGCCTGATTCTTCCTTGGCTTCCTTAATTGCGGTGTACTCAATAGTGTCGCCAACATCAACTCTGCCGGCAGGTAAATTCCACAAGCCATAAGCCTTGGGTTGTTTTTCTTGAACCAACAGATATTTTCCATCTTGTTTTATGACTACGCCAGCAACTACATTGGCAAAAACAACTTCTTTTTCCATAATGTTTTTTAATATCAAAGTAATCATTATATTAAATTGTAGATTTGAAATCCACGTTAGTACCAACCAACCCTGGATCCCGGACTAAATCAGGGATGACGGAAAAAGAGGTTAAAGGAATTATTTTTATGCCCTAGAGCACATTCTCTGGCAGAAAATCCTTCCCTCCCCGTCATCCCCGCGGAGGCGGGGATCCACTTTATATTTACAAAATATTTTTTTAGTGAAAACTAATAAATTGAATTGGTTTTAATAATTATAGCTCAAATAACCTATTTTAAAAAACATCGTTCTGTGATTCATAATGGATCCCGTACTAAATCCGGGATGACACAGCTGAAAACGTCCTTTGTATCATTCCTGCGCAGGCAGGAATCCAGAAATTTTGTATTAGGACACAAAACTATATTTTATCTATCCAATTCATGAAAATTGTTTTTATTTCTTTCAAGTGCTCTTCTTTGTCAAAATTATGTTTAGCATTTTTTATTACATGCAGCTCTTTCTTGCCCGGTAATCGATCAAATAATACTTGCTGATGCTTTAAAGGTGTGACTTTATCGTTGTCTCCGACAATCATTAAGACCGGCATTAATAAGTTATTTGCCTCCCCCAAGAGATCATGTTTTAATTTGTCTTCGTAATATGCATATTTTAATTTTTTTATTACCCCTGGCATGGAAACACTTGTCCAAATCCTATATCCCGTCTTTTTCCAGTCTTCTATCTCCTCTTTGGTATAAAAAATCAATGTGTTGGAAACTACGGTTGAAATTGGCGCTAAAGCTTTTACTTTTGAGGGGTATTTCTCTGCGTAAAGAGATACGCACATACCGCCGGCACTATGTCCGCATAAAACAAAAGGTTCTTGATACCAATCTTGAATTCCTGACCACTTGATCACATCTTCCAGATCTTCATAATAATTTGTAATTGTTGCATCTTCAATATTTCCATCACTTTCACCCATGGCATTAGTCGCATCAAATCTTACAACCGTATATTTATTCTCCTTAAATGCATTAGCGATTTTTTCAAGCTGCGGCTGCTCTTTATAAACGCCCATGCCATGCATCACAAATGCCAAACCTGCTTGTTTTTCCGCCCTTTCAACAATAACGGAAATTTTTTGTTCTTTTCTATTTTTTATAAACAACTTTTCCATTTAAAAACGATTACACTTATTTAATGAGAAGCAAAAAACTGTTATATAACAAAAATACCTCAAAATTGCCAAAAGTCAATTTGACTTTAATCTTGAGGTATCTATTTTTTCCGCCAATAACGCATATCTATCTTTTGGATGATGGATTTTGAATTCTTCGGGTCTAATTTTTTGATTATATAATCGATTTTTTCTTCTTTCCGGTCATCACTTTCTTTTGATTGTGAAGAACCGGCGTAATATAAAAATGACAAGCCCACGACTTGCCAGATTAATTGCAGGAACTCTGATTGCCAATTCTCAAAAACACCCCTTGATAATTGAACCACATAACTTCCTATCTCGATTGGCTGACCATGTTCCTCCTGTTCATTCTTGTATTCATACCAACCAAAAACCCATTGCAAGACTAGGCTTGCGATGAAAAATACCAAAGTAATCCAAAAATATGAATATCTGTACAAATTTTTTTTCATAAACATATTTTTAAATGTTTTCCTTAAGAATAAATTAAACAAAAAAACTGGACGTTCAAATGTCCAGTTTTTAATAAAATAAACTGGACATTTATTAAACGTTTTAAAAAATTAATTACT
>Ga0076259_106_pt1 | contig 18658 bp, 22 predicted proteins | sample RifGroF2_FD_67747 | JGI IMG/M metagenome (GOLD analysis project Ga0076259, IMG submission 67747) | Parcubacteria (Falkowbacteria) bacterium GW2011_GWF2_39_8
CTTATTCCAAGATTGTTTCGGATGATTTCATTATGGATATTTTCTGCAATGTCAGTAATTGAAATATTTTCAGCTTTTCCATATTTTCTTTTTATTTCATTGTCACGTAATTTTTTTATTCCCCTGGCGATATTATTTGCAGCCCAAGTTAAATCTTCTCTCGAAAAGGATTTTTCTTCCGGTAAAATTTTTATAGTTTGTTCCTGCGTCATGGTTGAATAACTATTTTATTATTTTCTTAAACAATTCGCTTAAAACCTGTGGGTTAGCTTTGCCTTTGCTGGCGGCCATGCCTTGCCCGACTAGGAACTGAAGGACTGCTTCTTTGCCGGCTTTGTATTGTTCAACTTGTTCCGGGAATTTATTGATCAATTCTTTTACAATTTCTTCCATATGGCTATCGTCTTGGATTTGCTCGAGGCCAAGAGCTTTCATGATATCTCCCGGATCACCGCCGACTCGATACATTTCTTCCAGGATTATCTGCGCTGCCGATGAATTGACTTTGCCGCCAAAAATCATAGCGTCTTAATATCCTTGATAGACAGGTTGTCAGTTTTTAAATGTTTGAAGAGCTCGCTGATCAACCAATTGCTGGTGAGCTTAGCTAGCCGGTTTTTGGATTTATCATCATTGTCGCCATTGGTTTGCACCCAGGCATGCAATTCAGAAATCGTGTTTTCGGTGAATTCTGCCAAGTTCCTATCACTGACTAGGATTTCTGCATCGTTCGGGCTCAGATTGTATTCGCTTTGGAATCGTTTGGATTTTTGGATCGGCAGTTCAACTAATTGGGTTTTTATATTCTCAATCATCTCATCGGTGATATTGATCGGTGGCAGATCCGGATCGGGAAAGTAGCGATAATCGGCAGATGTCTCCTTGACTCTTTGCCTGATAGTTTGTTCTTTGTCTTCATTCCAACCCCTGGTTTCCTGCACCAGCTTTTCGCCATCTTCTAAGGCGCGGAACTGGCGGCGCACTTCGTATTCAATAGCTTTTTCTACTGCTCGAAAGGAGTTGATATTTTTTAATTCGACTTTCGGATTCAGTTTATAATCTCCGACGGGCTTGATCAGTCCATCTTCATATTTCCATTTGCCTTTTTCTTGGATGCTGACATTGGCTTCACAGCGCATTTCGCCTTTTTCCATATCTGCATTGCTGATATCCAGATAGCGCAGAACTTGCTGATAAAGCTGACAGAATTTTTTTGCTGTTTGCGCATCATGGATAACAGGCTCGGTCACCATCTCCATCAAAGGAGTACCGGCGCGATTGTAGTCAACCAAGGAATATGCCTTGCCAGCCGGGTGATTTAATTTTCCAGTATCTTCCTCCAAGTGGATTCTGGTGATATCGATTTTTTCGCCATCAACTTCCAAATAGCCATCATAAACAAAAGGCAGGTCAAACTGGGAAATTTGATAGCCTTTTGGCAGGTCCGGATAAAAATAATTTTTACGATCGAACTTGCTCAATTTATTTATTTTGCAGTTTAAAGCTAGGCCGACTAGAATCGTCCATTCAATTGCTTGCTTGTTCGCCACTGGCAAAGTTCCTGGATGGGCCTGGCAGATAGGGCAGACATTGGTGTTCGGTTCTGCACCGTGTGAATCATTGTCGCAGGGGCAAAACATCTTTGATTTAGTTTTTAGCTCAGCATGAATCTCTAAACCGATTATGACGTCAAATTTATCCATATAAAATTGTTTTGTTAATTGTATGTTTTTTTAATTTTAGCCTAAAAAAAGCTTAAAATCAAGTAATGAAATCAATAAAAGCACCAGTATTTTTTTGCTAAAATTAGTATTGTGAGTTGATTTGATTAAACTCAACTTATTTTGACAAACCTGCTTTGAGAAAAAGATTTTTGATTTTGATATCTAATTCAAAAAATTTATCTTTTGTTGGATGTTGGAAATTGAGTAAATATTTAACTTTTTCCAGAATCAGATTATTGACAAGGACGGGGGATAATATTTGGCCGTCCTTGAAACAGTCGATCAAAAAAGCTGCATCACTTTGTGCGATTTCTAAATAAGTTTTTTCTGCTTTTTGCAGGTGTTCTAAATTGTTCTGGTGGATATCTGCATCTTTTCCTTTCCAATCTTCTCGAGTTCTTTTTTGTGAAAGTGTTTGGGAAACTTCTGCCGGGAGATGGAGAATGATATTCAAATCAGGTTTGGGGATTTTGAATAATCCGTATTCAAGATTGTTAAGCCAGTCGATATAAGCCTTGCGTTCTAGAGGGTTGTCGATTTTACAGCCTTGATTTCCCATGTTGGCGGTTACCCAGCGATTTGATACCACTATTTTGCCCTGGTTTAGCCATTCGCGAATTTTAAAACTTGCATCATATCTGTCAACCGCATAAAAAACAGAGGCAATGTACGGGCTCACTTCATCCGCAGCGCCGTATTTACCGCTTAAATATTCTTCAACCAGGCCAGCTGACTTGGTATTGTATTGAGGGAAATCAGCCATTTCAACTTCATGCCCCTGGTCTTTCAGTTGTTCAATCAAAAGCAAGGTCTGGGTAGTTTTGCCGGTACCATCGTTGCCGTCGATGACAATAAATTTCCCCTTTTTAATTTCCATGAATATAAATTAAAATAAAAAAAGAAGCAGTAAAACACGCCTCCTTGTTTATTGATCTGATATTTGTATTTTTAAGCAAGAATATCTTTGGCTATTGCGTCAGTCTGCTGATAAAGTTTTTTAAAATTATTTTGATTATTATCGATCAAATAATCAGCGATTGCGATCGGACCGCCCTTGTCTGTGCCTTCAATCTCTGTCCAGTCACGGTTAACAAATTCTTTATGAAGTTTGATCGGTCTTTCTTTGACCCTTTTCTGGAGCCGAGCGAATCTGGTGTCGGGGGAGGCATAAACTGAAATCACTTTGAATATATTCGGATAGGCCTCTCGGATAATTTTATATTCGTCCCAGCTATAAAGACTTTCAATCAAAACTGTCTGGTTATTTTTTAATAGTTTTTTTAGATCTGGCAGGGCTAGCTTGGCGTAGGCGCCCATGCCCAATTCGGCACGGGTTTTTTCCCTCACTAGCTTCTCGTTGGCATAATTTACTTCGAGACCTTCTCTTTGCATACGTTCAAAAGTGTATTTACCGAAATAAATTTTTGGCCAGCCGAATTTCTCCTGCAGATAATTTATTACCTCCGATTTGCCTGACCCTGCCATGCCGACCACGGCAATTATTTTTTTATCTGCTTTTTTAGTTGTCATAAATTATCTTTCTAAATCTATAAACTTAAATTTAAAGCCATTTTCTTCATGTTCTTCTTCGTGCAGAATCTTGGTAAATTCTTTAAAGTCGGGGAAGAAAGTATCTGCTTCCGGTTCATCTTCAACAATAGTCAAGTATAGCCGATCAGTCAATGGCAGGGCTTGTCGATAGATTTCTCCGCCGCCGATAATAAAGATCTCATTTTGGTATTTCCCATCGGAAGAAGATGGGACTTCTTTTGCTTTAGCGAAGGCGCTTTCGAGAGAATTAACAACAGTACAGCCCTCGGCTTTATATTCAGCGTCTCTGGTAATTATAATATTTGTCCGTTTTGGCAGCGGGCGGCCGATAGATTCAAAAGTTTTTCTGCCCATGATAACGACACCACCTTTAGTGACTTCTCTAAAATGTTTCATGTCGGTCGGCAAATCCCAAAGCAGCTGGTTGTTTCTGCCGATAGCGTTATTTTTTCCGATTATACAGATGATCGATATCATATATCAAAGTTTTTAATTAATTCTTTTAAGCTGTTTTCAGCATTAAATTTTCCATTTAAAAAATCTTCTCTACTCAGCCACTTATATTCTTTGATGTTGTCTTCATCACAAGGATTGTTTTCAAGATTGATTTCAGTATTCTTTATTCTGCAAAGAAAGGTATTGCAAACAACTTGAATCTCTTGGTTTGTGGGTGGAATAAACCACCACATGCCGATCGGTTTGATAATTTCTATTTCATTGCCAATTTCTTCTTTAACTTCACGATGTAATGTGTCATAAGGAGTTTCGCCAAATTTTACCTTGCCACCAGGCAATTCCCAGATAAAAGCATCACCAACTTTTTGTTTGATAAACAGAAAGTTGCCATCTTTTTGAATTAGCGCCTTAACAGCGCAGAATACTTGTGGCATAAATTATTTTTTTGAAAAATTATTATCATCTTCTAAATACTCATAGGCTTTTTCTAGAAGCTCTGCGTAATATTTTTTTCCAGTTTCGGTTTTGACATAATTGATACGATCGTCTTTGAAGGTGGTATTTAAAAATTTCAAGCAGTTTTCTTTATCATAGCTTGGCTTGCAATTGTACCAATCGATCTGGCCAAGGCCATCTGCTTCCAAGATTAATTGCCGATCCGCTTCAGTAACATTATTATGAATATCGTGATTCAAAACCAAGTAGCATATTCGTTCAATTTCTTCTGGTGTAAAATAGTCAAGGGTCGGTAAAAAATTTTCAGCATTCTTGGCCCCTTTTATGCCATGATCTTTTTTGGCAGCCAAACATTCTTCGTGGCTATAACCTTTTTTTAATTCTTCGTAGCCGGTGTCATGGAAATACATAGCAGGGACAAGCGTTCTCTCATTGCCGCCTTCTTTTTCAATCAACATCTTTATCCAATCAACCGTTTTTAAAGTATGCCGGATATCCCAATCAGTCCTTCCTGTCGAAAGCAATTTGATCACCTCATTTTTGATTTTTTCTTCGATTGTGGGGTCTAGTAAATTTGTCATTTATTTCATTGTCATCCCGGACCCGATCCGGGATCCAGGGCAACGTGGGCCAATATTTGGATTGCTATAATAAATCTTGATATAAATCGCTCCAATGTGGATTATCTTTTTCAATCAAAGCAATTTTCCATTCTCTCCTCCAATTTTTTAATTGCTTTTCTCTGACAATAGCGTCGTTTATATCGTTAAAATATTCATAGTATAGAAGTCTAGCTACATTGTATTTCTTGGTAAAACCTTCAATTTCTTTGTTTCTATGTTGAGTTATTCTGTTAAGTAAATTTGATGTTACACCAATGTACAACGTTCCATTTCTTTCGTTAGACAAAATGTAAATGTAGTAATTGTGGTCTTTAATATTTTTATTTTATATTTCAAATTCTCCCAGATTTACCCTGGATCCCGGATCGGGTCCGGGATGACAGGAAAAGAAACGTTGTCATTCGGACAAGGCGGGAAAACAGAGGAAGTGGTGAATAATCAACTTTTACAGAAAACAGTTAATTGATAATTCGTAATTGATAATTGAAAATTGATTAAAACCCTCCGATGTTGGCGATTTCTGCTTTGATGGCCGGATGTGGGTCGTAGTTTTTTATGGTAATATCTTCTAGCTTGAATTCATCAATGTTCTTGATTTCTGGATTGAGCTTGATAGTTGGGAAGGGGCGGGGTTCACGGCTTAATTGCTCTTTGACCTGCTCGAAATGATTGGAGTAGGCATGGACGTCGCCGAAAAAATGAACAAATTCTCCCGCCTCCAGGCCGGTAACTTGCGCGACCATTAATAATAACAGGGCGTAACTGGCAATATTGAATGGTACGCCGAGAAAGGAATCAGCGCTTCTCTGGAAAAGGGCTAAATTTAATTTGTTGCCTTCGGTTACACCGAATTGGAAGGTGGTGTGGCAGAAAGGCGGAACTTCATTGACATTATTTTTTGAAGCCATTGCATAGATAAAATCCGGATTCCAAGCAGAAACGACATAGGACTTTCTGAATGGCTTGTCTTTCAAACCCTGGATCACCCAGCCGAGCTGGTCGATTTCTCGACCGTCAGATGCCGGCCAACGGCGCCACATTCTGCCATAGATGGTTATCAAGTCACCCCAAGTTTTAACAAATTCACTATCTTTATCTTCGGCCTTCAATTTGGCAATAAATTCTTTTTGTTCCAAATCTGCTCCAGGGTCGTTTTCCAGACAATGCTTGTGGTATCTTTTCCAAGCCCATTCATCCCAGATGTGCACGTCATTGTCAACCAAATATTTGATGTTTGAACTGCCGCTTAGAAACCACAGTAATTCTACGATGATGCCACGAGTAAAAACTTTTTTGGTGGTCAAAAGAGGGAAGCCTTGGCTTAAATCAAAACGGATTGCTCGACCGAATACCGAGCGGATAGTCGGGGGCAATTCACCTTTGTCGGCATATTGCTGCAAGACCTCCGGAGTAAAAAATAGCTTTTTGTCCGAGCCATTTTCCATGATATCTTTTAGAAGATCTAAATATTGTTGTTCTGGATGCATATTTCGTGTAACTCGTATCGCATAACGCGAAACGAGAATAAATTAGATAATTAGTTGCGAGATTAAACTTGCACTTCTTGTCCTTCGGTGGCTACTCGGCCACCCATCCATTGGCCGCGATATTGATTGCCTTCGCCCAGGACTTCTTGAAAAGTGATGTGGACGATGCGGGCGCCGAAAGAAATTTTTATATTTGATTTGCCTAGATTGCAAACGCCGAAAGTTAGTTCGCCAGAATAGCCGGGCTGGACTATGCCGTTGAATAATCCCAGACCGGAACGAAACATAGTAGTGCGCGGAAAGATGATGCCGGAAAGAGTAGTCGGTAAATTAACTTTTTCGATTGTCTTTATTAGGTAATATTTGCCAGGTTTAAAAACAAAAAAATCTTCAGCTTCAGGTTTTTCTGAATCATGCTTGGCAACTAAATTAATGTTGGGTGTATTGCGCTCTTCAACACCTAGAAAACCATCGCCTTCTAATTCATAAACCTCAGCTAAGCGCAGGTCGAAACCGGCACCTTCAGGATTAACCATTTCTCGTTCACAAAGATTTTCCACTAGTTTAATTTCTTCGACTAGCTCATGTAATTTTTTTATGCCTAGAATCATATCCAATTATCAATTAAGAATTATAAATTACGAATAATTTTAAAACCTTTGAGCATCGCGTCTTTTGTTTCTGCGGTAATTTCATATTCATTAAGCTGTTCTTCCGCTACCCAAACAAAATCTTCATGCTCTTGGCTTAATTTTATCTTTATTTCACCGGCAACCTTTGCTATAAATTGAATATCGATCGTATGCTTATTTCCGTTGCTGGAAACATAAGAAAAAATATTATATGGAAAGGCTGATTCGATCTTTAAATTTACCTCTTCTTGAATCTCTCTTTTTAAAGCTTCTTCCGGAGATTCTCCGAATTCAACATGACCGCCGGGCATTTCAAAGTATCCGGGTAAAAAAGTTGCATTTGCAGATCTGCGGATAATCAGTAATTTATCATTATTTAATATAAAAGCAGTAACACCAATTTTTTGGATTTTTTCCATATTTTTATTGTCATCCTCGCGCATGCGGGGATCCAGTGGGATTAATGATTTTATTACCTTTTAATCTTTTTTCTAGTAAGGATAGAGTTGATTTTCTGGATTCCTGCCTTCGCAGGAATGACACAAGCTGCCAGAATTCATGCTTAGCTTATGGAGGTAATTATTAACAATTACCGCAGCATTGGTGTTCACCTGCTTCAACGGTTGGACTTTTTACTTGGCCGTCGTAATAGACGTTGCCTTCGTATTTTCTGATAATTATACCGCGTCTATTGGCAAGCTCTATTGACTCATCTTCTTCTTCAAATTTTTCGCCGCCGGTTTGGATGCGTTCATATTTTTCTAAATAAACTAATTCTTTGATGCCGGCATTGTTCAAGGCTTTCATGCAATCGTAGCAAGGGAAGAGGACGCTGTATAAAGTGGCGCCGCGCAAGCGTTGGGTATCTTGTACATTGATGATGCCATTGATTTCAGCATGAGCACCGCGACAGCGTTTCAGTTTGCCGGTTTTGGGGTCGCCGTCAACTTTGGCACAGCCGACTTCAAGGCAATGTAGGTCGCCTTCGGTCGGGCCATTGTAGCCGATGGAAATGATTCGTTTACGGTCATCGACAAATACTGCTCCTGTTTCGTGGTAACGGCAAGCGGCTCGTTTGGAGGCCAAAACGGCTAAGTTCATAAAGGTCTCATCCCAGCTCAAGCGCTCGGTTTTCGGATTGCTTAAATCAATCATAAATATAAATTAGTTTTTTAATGGTTGTTTAATTTTATCAAATTTAAAGAAGAAGGGCAATCTTGAAATAGTTGCTAATTTATGGTCAAATTTTTTTTATTTTATGCTAAGACTTGCAATTATTTTATTTTTGTTTTAGAGTGGAATCAAGAATTTAATTTGTTGTTGAGAAGGAGGTTTTCGTGATCACCGAAGGAACAACAATTCAAGAACTTGATAAATTGAAAGAAGGTTGGAGAGAGGTTGTTATCGAAGCTCTTCTTTCAGCAAATCCCACTTTGGACGCTCTTTTCCCAAAATTTGCGGAAGACAGGTTCAGGAGTCTTCTCGAAGAGCTCAATTTTCTCCTATGCAAGAGATCCGTTGTCAGGAATAGTGCAGGAGGAGGAATATCCCAAAGAGAAATGTACGATGATCATTGTTCTGGCAGATAACGCAGTGCTAACCCACTGCTTTTTTATTAAAAAATACCCGAAGTGATTCGGGTATTTTTGATAATTTCAAATATTATATTTGTTCATCGGCAATGAATTTTTTTATCTCCTTGACTGTACTCATGAATTGAGCGGGGAAGATGATGGTTGAATTTTTTTCGATGCTGATTTCGGACATGGTTTGCAGGTTTCTTAACTGCAAAGCAATCGGATGTTGGGAGATGATATCGGCGGCGTCTGCTAATTTTTGGCTGGCCATAAATTCACCTTCGGCGGCGATGATTTTGGCGCGTCTTTCGCGTTCGGCCTCGGCCTGCTTGGCCATGGCGCGTTGCATGTTTTCTGGCAATTCAATGTCCTTGATTTCAACAACTGAGACGATTACGCCCCACGGTTCGGTGTGGGTATCAAGCACGGTGCGGATTTCGGCATTGATGGTATCGCGTTCGGATAATATCTCATCCAACTGAAAACGGCCGACGATATTTCTCATAGTTGTTTGAGATATTTGGTCGATTGCCCTCAAAACATTTTCGATAGCTACGATGCTTTTGGTCGGGTCAACAATTTGGAAATAAGCTACTGCAGAAACATCGACGGAGACATTGTCTTTGGTGATGATTTTTTGTGGCGGAATCGGCAGGGTAATGGTTCTAAGATCGATTTTTCTCATCCATTCAATATATGGAATGATCCAAGTTAACCCCGGCTCTCTTTGGCCGATGATTTTCCCTAGGCGAAAAACCACGCCTTTTTCATACTGCTGGACTACTCGGAAGCCGGGCAGGATGAAAAACACGAAAACGAGAAGCACAATTGTGTAGAACATACGTTTAAATTAGTTGTTAATAATTTAACGTTAGCAAAAAGAAATGGTGATGGCAAGTTGACTATTAATGAAAAATCAATTAAGTTTAAATTATATTCTACTATCTATCGTTTTTTTGGAGGGGGTATGACCAAAAAAAAGAATGATCAGAGAAGGTTCATTGCACGCATAAGGCTTGCACATGGCAAGTCAAAGAATTTCAACGTTAGCGCCGGAGGGAAGAGGAGCGCAATGGAAAAGGCTTTGGCTTTAGCTACTGCTTTACAAGGAGTTATGCTCTACTGCAGGAAAAAGGACGATGGCAATGTTGGTCAACCGCAGTTTAGAAGATGGCTCTAGTCATCGAGGGGGTTGATTATGGGAAAGGAACAACAAGCGTCTGTGAATGCAGGCAATATCGAAGCTGTACTTAACGAAGGAAGCTGCGAAAATGCCAAACAAGCCAAAACAGCATCAAGCACAACAAGGATTAAGCTACCTGGGATTTATGGGCGTAGGTTTTGCGGAAGATTTACAGGTAGAGGTGTTAGATGGTGGCATCACTGAGTTACTGTGATAATGGAGGTAGACTATGTCGGAAAGGACGAGAAAGAAGTTTAAGGTTGAAGTAACATTGGCAAACGGCAAAGTTGAAGAGCAAGAATACTCTTGTGCCGGCAAAAAAGGAGCAAGGGCAAAAGCCATCGCCTTGGCCGGCCCTGGAGGCAGGGTTAATTCTGTCTACAAAGCTTCTTCCGGTAGCCAGAGGACGTCATCACGAAATGAAGGCGTCAGGTATAATGGTTATCGTTGTTATGACCAAAGCTCAGTAAGAAGCAGGTTTTGGTAGCCGACGAATTTTCGCCGGCTTTTTTATTTGAAGTTTTTCTGATCCCTGCTTACGGCCAGACAGGGTTTCAGGATCATGTGAGCATATGTGCATAAGTAAATTACGTTTACTGAAATTAACCAACCTCACCCTAACCCTCTCCTTCTAAAGGAGAGGGGATAAATGCAAAACAACCGCCTTGCGGCGGTTGTTTTGAGTTTGTTACGCGTTATACTTTCTATGTTATGCGACTATAGAGAAACCTTGATTCCAGGACCCATGGTTGAGGTGATGGAAACATTCTTGATATATACGCCTTTAGATTTGTTTGGTTTAACTTTTTTGATCAAGTCAACCACGGCTGTAAAATTCTCAATTAATTTTTGATTTTCAAATGAAGTCTTGCCGATTACCAAGTGGACATTGCCGGTATCATCATTCTTGAAACTGATCTTACCTTTTTTGATTTCTTTGACTGCAGTTGCCGGATCGGTAGTTACAGTTTCATTTTTCGGTGAAGGCATCAAACCGCGGGTACCCAAGATTTTGGCGATTGGGGCCAAGAATCTCATCATCTCCGGCTGAGCGATTGCTACATCAAAATCAGTTTTTTCACTTTTCTTGATTTCTTCAATCAATTCTTCGCCACCAACGATATCAGCACCGGCTGCTTTTACTTCAGCTTCTTTTGCAGGTGCAACGAAAGCAGCAACTTTTACAGTTTTGCCGATACCATGAGGTAGGCTTACTGCGGAACGGATCTGTTGATCACCCTTTTTGGTATCGATGCCAAGTCTGAAATGAACTTCTACTGAAGCATCAAATTTGGTTTTAGAAAATTTCTTGGTCATTTCCAAAGCTTCTTCCAAAGAATAAGCTTTCTGTTTGTCGTAATCGAATGTTTTTACTTTTTTTGTAGTCATGTTTTCTTGGTGGTGATAGCGTCCGTATGATTGGACTCCCACGATTAGTTATTTAAGCCCCCTTTAACAAAGGGGGTTGGGGGATTTAAATCCCCGCTTCAGCTGTCGCTTCGCCGCCTCTTTATTAAAGGGGCCATGAAATTTATTTTTTTATTTCCACGCCCATCTGTCTGGCTGTGCCGGCGATGGTTTTCATAGCGGCTTCAACGTTGTCTGTATTCAAATCTTGTAATTTTATCTGGGCGATTTCTCTTAATTGATCTTCGGTAAGGGAACCGACTTTTTCAGTGTTCGGTTTTTTTGCTCCGCTCTTGATTCCGGCAAATTTCTTGATCAACTCTCCAGCCGGTGGGGTCTTGGTGATAAAATCAAAAGTACGGTCATCATAAACGGAAATTTCTACCGGGGTGATTTCACCCATCTTGTCACGGGTTGCATCATTAAACTGTTGGCAGAAACCTTGGATGTTAAGACCATGTTGGCCCAAGGCTGGTCCGACAGGAGGCGCAGGAGTTGCCTGGCCGGCAGGGATTTGTAATTTGATTTTGGTTAATATTTTTTTAGCCATGTTTTTTAATTTTTAATTCTTAATTTTGTAATTTTTAAATAAATTATAATTTTTAATGTTTAAAAATTTTGACATTAAGTCATTATTTAAAAATTAAAAATTATAAAATTTAAAAATTGTTTTTCCCCGAGAAGCCACTTAAACAGTGCGAGGATTATTATTATATTTTCTTAATCTGTAAAAAATCCAATTCAACCGGGGTTTCTCTTCCAAACATTGATACCATGATTTTGACCTTGCCTTTCGCTTCGTCAATGTTAATGATTTTGCCTTCCAAGTTTTTGAAAGGGCCATCAATGATCTTGACCGGTGAATTAACCGTGACATCAATTTTGAATTTAGGTTCATCAACACCCATCCTTTTTTGTAAATCTTTGACTTCTGAATCGCTGATTGGTGTTGGTACGGTGCCGGTGCCGATAAAGCCGGTGACATTCGGTGTATTTCTAACCACATACCAAGAATCATCGTTTACCAACATCTCTACTAGAACGTAGCCAGGGAAAATCTTTTCTTCAACAGTTTTTCTCTTGCCGTTTTTAATCTTGATCTTTTTTTCTGTCGGCACTAAAACATTAAAAATCTTATCTTCCATATCCATGGACTCGATTCTTTGCTTCAAGCTTTGAGCAACATTTTCTTCATATCCGGAATAAGTGTGGATTACATACCAGCGTCGGCCTTGATTTAACATTTGTTTTGCCATATTTTTGTTTCCGCCCAGAGGGGCATATTCGAAATAATAATTTAAAAATTTTTGTTCTCACAATTATCTTACATTCCTTTGCTGAGCAAAGTTTGCAGTGTTTTGGAAAAAACAAAATCCAAGCCGCCAAGAAATAGGGCAACTACGACACTTACACCGATAACCAACAGGGTGTAGTTGTAAGTTTCTTTTTTTGTTGGCCAGGTCACTTTTTTAAGCTCTTCGGCCGACTCCTTAAGATAGGTGATTAGTCTGTTTGACATAATTTTTGGTTTAAAAAACAGCCCTTGCTGGGCGGTTTATTAGATAGCTATATAATAACTTATAGCTGGTTTTGTGTCAAGGTTAAAAATATGCTATAATTTTTACCATATGATTACAAATAATTTTGCTATTTATAGTAATAAAATATTGCTAGAACTGGTTTTTGATATATTATATTTCCCAATCTGGTGGTATAGCAAAGGATTCTATAATTTTATCGTTATCCTGGGCAAATTTTTAAATGAAAGACAGAAAGCGTTGGCTTTTTTTGTTTGGCTAAAAAATATCGGTACGCCTATGTATGGCCAAACGGATCTTGCCGGCAAAGCAATCAGTGTCTTTATCAGGCTGGTGCAAATCATATTCCGAGGGGTATTGATGCTTTTCTGGTTGGCATTTGTATTTGTTTTATTAAGCATCTGGCTTTTTCTACCGATTTTAGTAATCGGTGAACTTTATTATCAAATCACTTAAGCTATGGATAATTCTGAAGTTTCAAATAATTATTTTATCTGCCAGACTTGCAGCGGTATCGGCAAACAAAAATACGGACTTGATTGCCAGGCTTGTCAGGGTAGCGGGGTAGTTCTTTCCGCCTGCGACAAGTTTTTTTATTGGCAGCCAAAGTTGGGCGTTGCCATGATCAGTTTGAGCTCGCTCAAGCGCAAGCTGCACCTTATTTTAAATTTATCCGCTTTATTAATCGGTTTGGCTGGCTTGGCCGCACTTGGATTTTGGATATATGAATATGAGGGTAAGTTTACACAATCGATTTTGGTGGTTTTTTTGCAATCCAAGCATTGGCTGTTGTCATTTTTTTGGTTGAGCGTGCTTGCGGATATGTTTGTCGTTTACCGTGCCAGCGAAGACAAATCGCTTAAAGCTAAAATTATCAAATTGAATTATGAGGAGAAAAAAGAATTCAATCGATGTCCGGTAATATATGATCCTGCTGATCGAAAGAATTCAAAAAACAAGATTGATGTCGCTTCCGGATATAGTTACAAAGCAATGAGAACTGTTGAGAATGCATATTTTCTGGCTAGAAAACTAAAAAGCTATGAAGTTAATCTAAAACATCTTTTTTATAGTCTGTTGTCTGATGGCGAGGTAAGAGCAGTTTTTTCTCGCTTAGGCGTTTCCGAGGTTGATTTGCTAGACAGACTAAAAGGTCAACTGTTGGATCCGGGCAAGGTAGCGGATAGCCTGGAATTGGCTGCTGATTTGAAAAAGGTTTTGATTGAAGGTTATTTGAATGCTCTGGCGCAAGGGCAAAAAAGAGTAAAGCCGATCAATTTGATTTTGCCAGCAATTGCTAATGATAAAGTGCTGGAAGAAATTTTATTTGATTTAGAAATAGATTTTGACAAGATAAATAATACAGTAGCCTGGTTCAGGATCAATGAGCGTCAGTATGAAAATTACAAAAAATTCAAAAGCATGGCCAGGTTCAAGCCGGGCACTACGATGGACAAGGCTTATACTGCTGTCTCTACACCAATCTTGAATTCAATCAGCCATGATTTGACTTTAGCGGCCAAGTGGATGAAGTTGGAGTTTTGCGTTGGACGTGAAAAAGAAATAGAAAACATCTTCAACGCTTTTGAATCTGGCAGAAGCGGCGTATTGCTGGTGGGAGAAGTCGGGGTGGGAAAAAGCGCAGTCATCCATGGCCTTGCAGAGCTGATGGTGCAGGAAGAGGTGCCACAATTCTTAAAAGACAAGCGCTTGGTTGAATTGGATGCCAGCCGTTTAATTAGCGGCGCCAATCCATCCGAGGCGCAAGAAAGATTGTTGAATGTGATTGATGAGATAAATCGATCTGGTAATATAGTTTTATACATAAACAATATCGAAACGCTTGTCGGTATTTCTGCCGGCGGCGAAGAAAGTCTTGATTTATCAGATGTTTTGGTTAATGCTTTGGAGCGCCATGGCTTGCATTGTTTGGCTTCGGTGTCTAATCAAAATTACCTACACTTCATAGAAAATAGTCCCTTGAATAATGTAATGTTAAAAGTTGAAATTGCAGAACCGACGATCAATCAGGCAATCTTGATTCTTGAAAGCAAGGTTGGATATTTGGAAAGTGTTTATAAAGTTTATTTCACTTACGGCGCAATCGAAGAAGTAGTCAGGCTATCTAGCAAATATATCCATGATAAATATTTACCAACCAAGGCGATTGAAATCATGGAATCGCTAGTCGTTAAAATTTCTAAAGAACATGGAGACAAGATTGTAACCAAAGAAAGGGTTGCCGAAATGGTTAGTGATGTTACAGGTATTCCAATTACCAAGGTCGGGGTTGAAGAGGGTAAAGATCTACTGGATCTGGAGAAAAAAATTCATGAACATATGATCAACCAGACAGAGGCGGTGGATATGGTGGCGGCCAGCTTGCGTCGTGCTCGGGCTCAGCTTTCTGAAGGTAAGCGGCCGATTGCCAGTTTCTTGTTCCTTGGCCCAACCGGTGTTGGTAAGACTGAGCTGGCGAAGACAGTGGCCAAAGTTTATTTCGGAGCGGAGAACTACATGATCCGGTTGGATATGAGCGAATATCAAAATCAGGACAGTATCAATAAGATGATCGGTGATAGCGAAGGCGGCAAGGGTTATCTGACCGAGGCAGTCAGGCGGGCGCCGTTCTCTCTGCTCTTGCTGGATGAATTTGAAAAAGCTCATCCGGAGATTTTGAATTTATTTTTGCAGGTGATGGACGATGGCCGCTTGACGGACGGCGAGGGTCGAACGATTGATTTTACCAATTGCATTATTATCGCCACCTCCAATGCCGGCGCTTTATTCATTCAAGAACAGGTCAAGCTGGGAAATGAAATGGCGGATATCAAGGAGGTGCTGATCAATGAGCATTTGAACAAGGTGATGAAACCGGAGTTGATCAATCGTTTCGATGGCGTGATTGTCTTTAAGCCATTAACCGAATCGGATGTGGTAGAAATTGCCAGACTGATGTTGAATAAAACAGCAAGGAACTTGAAAGAAAAAGGTATCGGTTTGCGTTTTGAAGAAAACGGCTTAAAGATACTAGCAGAGCTTGGCTTTGATCCGAAATTTGGCGCCCGTCCTTTGCGTCGCTTGCTGCAAGACAAAGTTGATAATATAATAGCCAATAAGCTTTTGGCCGGAGAATTAAAAAGAAGGGATACGGTTGTAATTGATGAAAATGGTGAAGTTCAGGTGGAGCAGGGAAGAGAGTTGTAATTTTTGAAATAAAAAAAGGGACGCGTTGGTTTACGCGTCCACCAGGAAATCGATTTCACCCTTGATGGGCTTGATGATACCGTCTTTAATCGATACGAAGACGATGTCTTTGTGAGGGCGAGGGTCTTTAACCACTTCGTTGGCGAAGACAATAACCCTTCTGGACTCAGCAACCAAGTCGAAGTGTTTTTTGTTCTGGAGGTAAACACCTCTCGAACAGACGATTACGTTGAAATCGCACAGACCAACGTTTCGATCGCCCAGGTTGTCTATGGCCACCTTTTCGTTGATTACGATTTTGTGATTCGCATCTTTAAGCTGGTTTTCGTTAACAAGATTTTCGATCATCGCCATCAGAGTAAAGAATAGCTGGACCTTATCTTGTTTTTTTGTGTCACCAACGTAAAGTGCCCTGAGTCTTCTTTTTCCGTTTTTAAAGCTGATTCTTGGCAAGGTGCAAACCTCCTCATTGCATAATAATGGTCAGAGACCATTTGCAACTATAACCGATTTATATGTTATTGTCAATGATTTATGTTTAATTTTTATCTTACAATCTCAGTTCTGGCCATTGCCATCTCGGCAATTTTCACTTTTTTTGTGATTAAATTGGCAAAAAGAATCGGAGCGGTGGATGTGCCCGAGGGGGAAAGAAAAATCCATAAAACTCCTACGCCGCTTATGGGCGGTTTGGCAATTTTTTTGACTTTTTTTCTGGTCTTATTTTTTGTGCAAGACAAGCTTTTGGTCGGCAATTTACAAACTCACCATTTTATCGGGTTTTTTATCGGTGGATTGTTTCTGATGTTGGGTGGGTTTCTTGATGATAAATACAATCTGAGTCCGAAGTATCAGTTTATTTTTCCCATTCTGGCGATAATTTCTGTAATAGCGGGAGGGGTGGAAATCGAAAAAATTACTAATCCTTTCGGCTTCATTCAAGGAGGGCCATTCGTTGGTGGCTATATTTATCTCGGTTATTTTTCCTCCATCTTAATCGGCCTTTGGCTATTGGGCATGATGTATACGACGAAGCTACTGGACGGGATGGATGGCTTGGTCACCGGGATAACAGCGGTGGGTGGGTTGGTCATATTTTTATTTACTTTGACTACTAAATATTATCAGCCGGATATCAGCCTTGCCGCCTTGGTTTTGTCTGCCGCTTGTCTTGGTTTTTTGATTTTCAATTGGCACCCGGCCAAAATATTTTTAGGTGAAGGCGGTTCATTATTCTTGGGTTATGCTCTGGGAGTGCTCGCAATAATCTCTGGCGGTAAATTTGCCATCGCCCTGCTAATAATGGGCGTACCGATTCTGGATGTGGTCTGGACTATAGCTAGGCGTTTGGCTGCTGGCAAAAATCCTTTTAAAATCGCTGATAGGAAGCATCTGCATCATCGAATATTGGATCTTGGCATCGGCCAGCGAAAGACCGTCTTGATTTTTTATTTATTTTCTCTGATTTTCGGCTTGAGTGCAATCTTTTTGCAAAGTTTAGGCAAGATATTCGCATTAATGACCTTATTGGTTATTATGATTTTAATCATATTTGGGTTTGAGTATCTGGACAAAAGAAACGACGTATAATATTGGTTTGAACAATCAAAAGTTTATGTTATGCGTCCTGAGTTGACATTTATTAATATTCTAGTATAATAATAATACCGCAATAAAGGAGCGGTTTTTATTTTCCGCCTTAAGCGGATCATCTCTTGAGCCCTAAACTTAGCAACAGGGTCAAGCAATAAATTAATCTTAAAAATATGGCTAAAATAGCAGTAATTAAAACTGGCGGAAAACAATACAAAGTTGCGGAAGGTCAGGTTTTAAAAATTGAAAAAATAGATTTAGAGGTTGGTTCTTCGGTTAAATTTGATACTTTGATGGTAGCTGAAGCTGATGGTACAACTCTGGAATTGGGCAAGCCATCAATGGGTGAGCTGGTTGAGGCAAAAATTACGCTTCATGATCGAGCAGACAAAGTTCATGTTATGAAGTACAAGAACAAGACCAGATACAAAAGAAATGTTGGGCATAGACAGCCTTTTACCAAGGTAGAAATCACTAAAATATAAAAATCTTCCAATATTAAAACCCCACCTAATCGGTGGGGTTTTTGTTTGTCTTGATTTTGTCATTGCGAGGAGTGACAACGACGTGGCAATCTCAGGTTTATTGTGTTTGCATGTATATAGTAGGGACAAATTAGTACTAATTAACCTGGGATTACCACCTCTGGATCAAGTCCGGGGCTAAAGGCGCTCGCAATGACAAATCTGTTAAACAAAAAAACCCTTAACTTTCGTTAACGGTTTTGTGGGCACGACAAGTAAAATTGTATAAATATCGTCATTCCCGCGAAGGTGGGAATCTAGGGTTAGATAAGACATAATGGATTCCCGCCTGCGCGGGAATGACGGAAAAATTTTGGGACACGACAAGTTTTTATAATGCATTTCCCTCTCTCCTTACGAAGGAGAGGCCTGCCCGACTGCGCATGCGGGCGGGGATGGGGTGAGGTGGGAGACTTACGGTAAAAATAATTTTTTAATATTGCAGTTTATTTCTTGAACTTACTAACCTCACCCTAACCCTCTTCCCCGATCAGGTCGAGGACAGGCTCTTCTAAAGGAGAGGGAATAAAAGAGAGGTAGATTTTATAACTCATTCCTGTATTTAAGTGCATTGGATAGAGTCAATTCATCAATGTATTCAAGATCGGCGCCCATCGGCAGTCCTTTGGCTAGTCGGGTGATTTTTATCTGATATGGTTTTATCAGCTTGGTCAGGTATAGCGTCGTGGTTTCACCTTCG
>Ga0076259_108_pt1 | contig 17894 bp, 14 predicted proteins | sample RifGroF2_FD_67747 | JGI IMG/M metagenome (GOLD analysis project Ga0076259, IMG submission 67747) | Parcubacteria (Falkowbacteria) bacterium GW2011_GWF2_39_8
TATCCGACCGAGACGGATTATAATTTTTTTCTTACGCCGAAGGATAGTGACAAGACCATCTTCTCGAAAGATTTTGAAGAGCATAAATTGAATAAGCAGAAATATTTAAAATAAATTTTAGTATTTTTACATGATGCAAAATAATGAAAATGCGAACAATCTAAATGACATTTCTTTTTTTGCTCGCAACAAGAAAAAAATAATTACCGCTGGTTTTGTTCTTTTGTTTTTCATCGTGTTGGATGTTGTTTTTTTGATAGAGAAGTATAATAAAAAAGATTTGCCCGCACCCACCCAGGAAACAGCAAAAGTTGCGACTAGCAGTCTGCCACAAAGCGATATCACGGCGCAAGTGGACGCTGAAAATGATAACTTTAATAATGTAAAAGCTGAGACTCTATTTTTTGCAGGTTTTTATGAAAAGATGAAAGACGCTTTTGTACCAAAAGCTGATCCTTTGAAATTGCCGATTCATACAAAATCTAGCGTTTCAAATTATTATGATATATCAAGGAAGATTAATCTTGATTCAAAATTATCCGATATAGACAAAAATGGTTTCGCTATTTTAGAAAATCCTTTTCCGGCAGAGGCGGATAATTTTTACAGCATGTATGCCGCCTTAGATACAAAAGAGATACCGCAGTTATTAACTAGTGATTTTCTTTTGTACTACTACCAGAACCTCAGCAAGGAATTGTTTGATGAAATCAAAAAGAATGCATTTTATCGTGAATTGTGGAAGATTGATAAGGCATTTTTTGAGATTGCAAGCAATCGATATAAAAAGAATAAACTGATCATCGGCGATGCCAATAATCCAGTTTTGGAAGGACAAAGACTGGAGGCTGCATATTTTGCTGTTTCCCTGGAGCTTTTAAAGCCAAAAATGGATCAGATCAATAAAGAAGTGCAGCTTGTTGATGAAAACAAGTTTAGCGCTAAGGAAGTACAGGAATACAATTTTGAATTACCCGACTATTTAAAAGATGATGTCACTAAAGAGCTCAAATTAATCCTAGAAGCTAATAAAGTTGAGAAATCTCCGGTAATGCTTTATCCTAGAGATTACGCTAGCTTTGTTATTCCTAGTGACGTCAAAGATAATGCGAAATTAAGTAATTTTTCTTTGGCAATCAACTGGAAAAAAGCAGTTTTTCCTCTGTACTTCAAAGATGTTAAGTGTGAAAATTGTTTATTGGATAAGAACGATTGGGCCATAAACCAGATTGCGGCCACTTATATCGCTAAGGATTTTTCTGAAAATCAAGAACTAAAGAATCGTTGGGCAAGAATTTATAAAGTGGTGTCTTATTTTTCCGGCCTAAGAAAAGATTTAACATATCTGCATTATAATGAAGCGCTGGAAAATCAGTTTGGCAAAGATCTGGAGGTCGAAGAGATATATTCTCAGGAAGTTGATAAATCAGTCGCTGCCGGTTTGAAAATCCAGAATGCTCTGAATAAAGTTAAGTTTTCTGAATTGGAAGGTAGTTATAATCGCCAAGAAAACAAGAATCTGCCGATGATTGGCATGAGATTGTTACAGGAATCATATTGGCCGGATAATTATATTTTTGAAGAGCTGACCAAACCCAAGGTTTCGGCTTATACCAAAAATGTATCAGCATTGATGGATTCAAAATTAAACAATACTCGCTGCACGATCAACGGCTTGAATGCTCCGGAACGTTGCAACGGAATCGGTTTGGATATTATTAATTTGATCAGCCCCATCAGTGATAACAAATATTTTTTAGAAAATACAGCCTACAAGAATTACCCTCCTCAAGTTGAGAAAATCAAAAAACAGCTTGCTAATTTTGATGTATACTCATGGCACAATAATAATTATTGGACCATTCTTGATATACAAAAGACAATACTTGATAAAAATAGTTTTTATGCAGGACCGATCAATTCAGAGACTCCTGCCTGGAAAGAGAAACAGCTGAATACTGCCTTAGGAACTTGGGTTAATTTGCGTTTACCATCAGATAAATTAGTTAATGCAGTGCAGAAGGTGGACAGCTTCGGCTCTACGGACAATGCAGAAATTTTAATAGAGCCAAATCTGAACTTAGTCAACGAACTATCAGCGAATTCAAAGATGCTGTCTAAGATGCTTTACTCCTTGAGGGTTATAAGCCAAACTGATTATTCAGCTAAAAAGCTGGGTGAGTTTTCTGAGGAATTGGACAAAATTATCCTATTGGTAAAAAAAGAATTGAATGGCGAAGAATTTGATCTTTCAGAACAGCAATTCCTTTCTTCTATGCTTAGAAAACTGACGGTGGAAAAAACAGGCAACAAGGTCGCAGAGGTTAAAATTAATAATCAAGGACAAGGTATTAATGAAAGCATTGAGGGGATAAAATTGTTATTAGTAGTTTACCAGAAGAAGGATAAAAAAATCATTCTGGCCGGCCCGGTTTTTAATTATAGCGAAGCAAGGTTTAAGTATTAAAACCCTGTTGACAAATAAAATATTTATTGCTATTCTTTTAGTAATCAATACTTACCATAGATAGCAGGCACAAAAATAAGCCCTGCCGAGGTAAAAACAAAAGATTATTTGTTTTTTATTTCTATGGTGAAGCCATAGATTTTTTTGTTTTTAAGCAGTTTAATCATAATGTTATGCCTAAATCAAGAGCGCAAAAAGCGCACATTCTTAAAGACTTAGGGATTAAAGTTGATGATGCAAAATCAATTATTTTTGCGAAAATCAGCGGCCTAGGTGTAAAAGATAATGAAATGCTGCGAAAGCAGTTAAGGGCGGAAAAAAGTGAATTTGTGGTTGCAAAAAAAACCTTGATTGACTTAGCTCTTAGTAAGAAGGTTGAGAATTTTGATCCAAAAAAATTAGAAGGACAGATTGCCGCCATCTTCAGCTATGAAGATGAGGTAGTTCCGGCTAAGGTTTTGGCAAAATTTAAAAAAGAATTCGAAGGTAAGATCGATTTTGCGGGCGGAGTTTTGGATAACAAATTCATTTTTGCTGAACAAGCAATGGAGTTGGCCAAAATGCCAAGCAAACAAGAATTGTATGCCAAATTGGTCGGTTCAATCAATGCTCCAGTTTCCGGTTTCGTTAATGCATTGGCTGGAAATCTACGCAACTTGGTCTATGTATTAAAAGCGATCGAAGAGAAGAAATAATTAAAAATAATAATTAATTTTTAAACTAAAATTATGACTGAAGAAATCAAAAGCGAGGAAGCTGTAGAAGTTCCTGCAAAATTCCAATCTCTAGTAAGCGAGATTGAAAAAATGTCCGTATTAGATTTAGCCGAATTGGTTAAAATCTTGGAAAAGAAGTTCGGCGTTTCTGCTGCTGCTCCTGCCATGATGATGGCAGCTCCTGCTGCCGGTGGTGAGACTGCTGCTGCAGAAGAGAAATCAAGTTTTGATGTTGAATTGACTGATGCAGGTGCAAGCAAGATCAACGTTATCAAAGTAGTTAGAGAAATCACCGAATTAGGCTTGAAAGACGCTAAGGATTTGGTAGACGCTGCTCCAAAAGTTATCAAGGAAGGCGCGAAGAAAGAAGAAGCAGAAGCTTTAAAAGCTAAGCTTGAAGAAGCTGGCGCAAAAGTGACTTTGAAATAAGACTTCAAAATACATTAATAAAAAATCCCGATTAAGTCGGGATTTTTTATTATGATCTAAATGATATTAAATATTTATCTGTAGGAGCGTCGCACCGTTCAGAATGAAAATCTTTTTTGCAGATTCATCAATAACAAAATCCTTGAGGTCGGTGAATCTATCGGATTGATATTGAGCTAGAAGCTTGCCTGTTTTTTCGTAGGCAACAATTCTTTTATTTTTCGGATCTAGCACATATAGATTTTTTTCTGTGGCGGTTATTTTTGTCGAGCCCAGTAACGCTGGCTGGATATTATTTAATTTTAATTCTTCCTTTTTACCTTTCAAGAATCTGGAAATCTCTCCTTTGGAATTCAATACATAGATACTGCCATCAACAGCGAAATCGATGGGGGAGTCAAGGTCGCTGGAATTTTTTAGCCAAGCTGAGCCGGTCTTGAAACCGGGTAAAGTCTTGTCATAACGGTAAATCTGTTTTTTGACAGCATCTAAAGTGTAAAGCTTATTGTTGTAGAAACTCTGATCGACAAGACCATTTTTATCTCCAATGGAGTTGATAGTGAGGGCAGTAGAGGTTGAAAGCTCGGTATTTAATTCTATAACATTGTCTTGATTATAAAAATATATGCTATTGTCGTTTACAGCTGGGAATCCATAGCTTATGACAGCAACATCTGGATTGATCGTAGTGGCTGATTTATCCTTCAAGTCAAAAGCATAAATATTTTTGTTAGCCGAATCTGCAGCGTAAATCTTTCCATTCAATATAATTATATGTTGCGGTTGAGCAGCATCTTTTAGTTTGGTGTAATCAGCAAGCTCTTCTGGCTCAACCTTTATTTCATGACGGATCTTGATATTTAATTGGTTGTATTTTTCAATCAGTGAAAGAGTCTGTTTATCGGATATTTTTTTTGGCAACTGTGCAATCAAGCCGCTGATTTCAGCAAGCAATAAGGCTGCCCCGTCTTCATTGTTATAAAGCAAGCTTGAATCAACTTGATTTTCTTTTTGCTCGATTAATTTGATGATTTCTTGGTCATTCTTGCGCTTCTCTTCATTTTTGTTCTTGAAGCTGATCGAAATAGAATTCTGAAGAAATAGGATGATTGAAATCAGGGCCACGGATATGATTATTTTTTGCTTCTGGCCTAGGGTTTTAAACCAAAAGATGGGTTTTATTGAGTTGCTGGTAAAATTATTTTTGTATCGGCTCAGATTAGTAAACAGATTTTTATTAAAAAGCTGAGGCAAGTGAATCAATAGTTGGAGTATGTAAAGCAAGCCCAATTTAAGATTCTGCCATATATTTTTTACAATTTTGAAACCGGATCTTTTTTTGAAGGAAAGCTTATCAGCCAATAGAATTTTTTCTTTACTGCTGAAACCACCTTTGTTCAAAGAAAAAGAATCGAATAGTTGATTGAAGCTACTGATCCACTTCCTGATATCGATGATCCCCGAGGGAGTTAAAAGCCTTTCAGTCTGGTCTTCAGTGGTTTTTAGGCTGGAGATTGAGGTTTGGGCAGTTGTTCTTGTGCTGACCGTTCTTGATTCTATAAGCGGTTGTCCGGTGGTATTTTTGATCAGGATTGCCAAAAAAGAAACATAAGCATTGACTTGGGTGAGTAAATTTTTGACCTGCTCCAGGGCACCTGTTGGTGGCAAAGTAGTGACTATGTCCAAAATTTGTTTATTAGAAAGATATTCAGGCAACGTTTCATTGGTGAATAAAAGATAACCATCTGGTGGCAATGCGCCATTGATTATATTGGTAAAAAGTTTATTGGGGTTGAGGGTTTTTTGATCTTCTTCATTGCGCTCGGTAGTCTCGGTTATTTTGTATTTATTAGCTTCATTTTCATTTTTGTTTCTAAAAATTAGCTGAGCCTTGTTTTTCCCAATTATGGAAAAATGCAATTCATTTTCAAAAACAACGCCGATAGTCATGTTTATGTCGCTGAGGTTGACGCTGAATTTAGCATCTTGTAAAAGTTCGCCAATATTTTTGTTGGTTCTGGCTAAAGCTGATTCGAAAATAGTTTCAATCTTGATGCTGCTGACTTTTTCCCTTAGGACAATTTTTTCGTTCTGGTAATAATTACGGTTAAGATCGTCAATTATATAATTGATAAATTTCAGATTGCTGACGTTCCTGCCGTCTAATTCCGCCAAAACGAAAAGTTTTCCCGCGAGTCTCTCTTTGGTTGAGTCTGGCTGGGCAATAAAAACCTCACAGGTAGTGCTAGTTTTAGCTCCTGGGGTAAGGATTAATTGTGCAATTTTATAATGCATCGTTTTCATTTCGTGAGTCTCACCCAAATAGAAGGCCCGCGATATTGTTTCTTCTTCAATAATAAATAAAGCCAAAAATTAAATTGACTGTAGCTATATTATACTATAAAATTTAAATAGAGGGCAAGGGAGTGATTATAGAAATCATTATTCTAACTTTTGTTATCTTTAGATAATACGTAATTGCTAATTGATTATATGTTTGAAAGGTTGTTTGGTTCTAAAACTCGGGTTAAAATGCTTAAATTATTTCTTCTTCATCCAGAAGAAAAGTTTTTGTTTAATGATATCACAAAAAATTTAAAGCTTTTACCTGCCGTTGTCAAAAAGGAGTTGGATAATCTTGAAAAATTCGGCTTAGTCTTTTCTGGAGATCCGGCAAAACTGAAAGACCAAGAAGTTGCCTTGGTTGAAGCTAAGGTTGCTGAAATTAAGCCGGAAAAACGTTTTTATCAAGTTGATTCCGGTTTTATTCTCTTTGATGAGCTTAAGGCATTGCTTCTAAAGGCGCAAATGCTTTATGAGCGAGATTTTATTGATAAGTTGATTGAAATAGGGAAGGTTAAGTTATTGATATTGACCGGTATCTTCGTTAATGAAACTTTATCACCGATTGACCTACTGATTGTTGGCCACCTAAATAAGCCGAAACTGGTTAAGCTATTGAAAGAATTAGAGGTTGAATTGGGTAAAGAAATTAATTTCACACACCTTGAAACCGCAGAGTTTATTTACCGCCGGAATGTCACTGATGTTTTTTTATATGAAATATTAGAGAAAAAGAAGATTGTGGTAATAGATGAGTTAAGCGGATAAAAAAATAAATAACCGTTTTAATCATTTAAAATATCTAATATTAGATATTTTTTTATTACTTAATATAAATTTAACCAATTTGTAATAAATTTGATAAAGTAAGTTTTTTGCTTATTTTTACTTATTATTTTTCAACAAATTGTAATAATGTAATATGCACATCAAAACCCCTCTTGACTTTTATTACATAAAGTGGTAATATTTTTTATTAAATTGAAATTATATGCAATCACCTTTAGGGGTTGCTGCAAACTTTATGGAATTAAATCAAGTTTATAGTTTAATTGTCAGGGGTAAGAAAATTATTTTTCTTAGCGTTTTGATTTTTGTATTGATTGCTATTGCTATAACTGCTTTCCAGCCTTTAAAATTTGGTGCTAGATCCAGGCTTTTAATCGTTCAAAATGCAAATTCTGGAAATGACCCATACGCAGTTGCTAAATCTAATGACTATATCAGCAGTGTTTTGTCTAACGTGGTTGTGTCAAACTCATTTTACAATGAAGTGCTAAGCTCTGGATATAATATTGACCAAAAATATTTTACCGGAGATACAAAAAAACAGATGGAGAAATGGAAAAAAACTGTCGAACCTATCGCATTGAGCGATGCAGGAATAATCCAAATTAACGTTTATCATCCTGATAAAATTCAAGCTGAACAAATATCTTTAGCTGTTAATTATTCATTAAAAGTTAAAAGCGAAGATTATTTAAGCATGGGCAACAAAATAGATCTCAAGGTCATTGATCAACCAACACTTTCTGACTGGCCAGTTAAACCAAATATACCATTAAACTTTGCGCTGGCAATAGTTTTTGGTTTAGTTTTTGGCTTATCATTTGAATATCTTAAATCATCAGCTGAAGAAATTTCGTCATTTACGGTGGAAAATAAGAATTTTAATAATGATAAGATTGAGAAACCTAAAGAAGGAAAAACATTATCAGCTTTTTTTCATCAGACAAAGCTTGGCGGCAATGAAAAAAATTTAAATCTTGATTCAATTTTGGCGAGCAATATTATAGAAGATGAAGAGAGAAATACCAAGCAAGAAGAGCAACAACCAGTAGCAGAAACATTTGCAACAAAAACATTTGGAATGGAGCAAAACATTGCTTATGAGGACATTTTACAAAACGGAGACATGAAAAATATCATTTATTAATTGAACTTTTTTTAATTTCATATATTAAATTATGTGAAATTAGCAGGCAGTTTAATGAAGGACCTTTGACAATTGCATATCTAATACTAAAACAAAAAATGTAAAACAAAATATTTACACCCTCGGACGAGGGGAAACAGCAACGCTCTGGATGGAGCTAACCGCCTGGATAGGCAGAGGAGATTGAGATGAGAACGATCTTGGCAATGGTAATCGTGTTTTTTGTGAATGCAAGTTTGGCTTCGGCTGAACTTACAACCATCAACGGCTATCTGCCTAACGAGTTTGCTCTGAAGGGTGAACCCAAGAAGCAGATCGCTGAACTTGTTGAAGTGATGAGGAAGATCGATGGCGGTCAGCAATACAAGATTGCTGTTGTCGGTGGAGCGGATGTGACCGGGAAGGGTAATGATGAGCTTGGCCTGAAAAGGGCAGAGCAAGTAAAAGCCGCTCTTGTCAATGCATTCCCCGATGCAGTAATTGTTGCCTGGTCACAGGGCAGTGAAATAAATGCCCGGGAGGTAAGAGTTGAGTACAGTCTAATTCCCAAGCCTAGTACAAACCGAGAAACAGGGAAAATGCTGTGGTTGCTTTTATTATTCATCCTCTCCGTCGTCGTTGTGTTGCAATGGAAAAAACGTCCAACCCCAGTCTCTGAAAAAACAGTCCAAAAAGCAAAAGCCGAGTCTTACGAAGTATCGGCACATGGGCTGTTAATTCCAGTAACGGTAAAGGATGGAATTCATTCCTGCCCTTTCACCAATACCAGCGGCAAACCGATTACGGAGAACAGCAAAAGCGCAATGGTGCGTTTTGTGGAAAAGCGAGCAGTCCCGGGATCTGAATTTTTCAAGCAGGTGCCGGAGTTGCTGAGAACAAAATCAATCAGGAAAGGAGATGGCCATGAGAGCATTTAAACTGTTGTTTCTTGTTGTATTGGTAATCAGTCTCACCGGCTGTTTCCGGCGCTATTCAGTCGACCGTCAGGATATGTATCTGGCGCCCTCTCTGAGTAGTCTGCCAAGTAAAGTTACCGTGGTCGGGTTTTATCTCGATCGGGTGCTGGATCTTGCAGAGGGGGGGCAGGGCAGGTTTTCCTGGACTGCAAACCTTCTTAAGGGTGACACGGAAGAACGGTTTTTGGCACTTAATCTTGGTGATGTTAACCAGGAATGTCGAAAGGTCGCCCTGACCGTAATCCCCAAACCCTTGCATGAGATAGAGGGTAGCACCCTAGGTCTCATCAATCACGCCGGTACAAAAATGTATAATCAGCGTGGCGAAGTGAGGGAACTTAATTCGATTTGGCGGAAGATGAAACTGAAAGATTATGAAAATTTTCTGCCAGCCATCAATGCCAAACAACCATTTGTGCGAGAGGTCGCAACAAACTCGGAAGAGTTTCGTGATCTCACAAGGCTTTATCAAGCCTACCGCATCAATGACATCAAACTGGCCCGGGAATATGTATACAAAAAATACGGGTCAAACTTAACGGATGAACAGCTGGAAAAGATTGCCGAGGAAGATTCTATCGTCCACGGCTTTATTGACTGGCTGGGCCGCGACTGGAAGATTTTTATAACCTTTCCTTTCGGGGGCATAGAAGGCACCGCAATCGTCGCCGGCATTGTAAAAGTCTTTACGCTTCCCAGTATCTGGGGAGACAAGATTAACAAGCCTGGCTACGCCGAATACATCATGACAGCTGAAGATTCTGCTGAAATGGTGTTGCGGGGAATTAGTGATTATGGTCCATGTTTTATTCCCAAGCCTTAAAAGCAAATTTGATCCGAAAAAACTTTTTCTTGAGTAGGCTTTTAACCGGATGGTTAAAAGTTGGCTATTAGAGTATCTCGGATGAGAACTCTAGATCATTGGAAATGATCAGCCGCCTGAAGCATCTCGGATGAGAGCCCAAGGCAACTAAAAGAGAAAAGGTAAAAGGATCGAAATTGTGGCTTTAAATAAACAACCTAACGCATCTAACTTTATCCCTGAGAAATGGGATAGAAAGGAGAAAGGCCATGAAATGGGTAATAACCATTATCATGATTCTGATGTCATCGCTTTCAGCGCTGGCGTTTGAGTATAAAGTTCAGCCTGGCGATACGTTAAGTAAAGTCGCTGCACTTCATGCAACAACGCCGAAGAAGCTTTACAAAGCCAATCCGCAGATAGCAAAGCGGAACGCCAAATACACTGGCGAAAAAAAATTCTGGCTCTGGCAGGGTCAGACGATCGACGTGCCGGAAATTCCGTCACAACCAGTCGAGATGATCAAAAGAAACGCCAAGGGTATCGCCCAGTGGAAAATCGCTGGCGGTAAGCCGTTCGGTCCCTATCGGGATCCGGCGTTGGCGCTGATGCATCTGCCGGACTGTTCCGGTTTGAATTTAATGGATAAAATGACGCTTGCCGTCACCATTAAACATCCCAGCGAACCTTACATGGTAAAGCCTGGCGAGTTGTTCGACTGGATGTCTTTCGATAATTATTTGTGGCAACAGCGAGTAGCTTGGGCTGGAGATAAGCCCCTGGCCGCTGAGGCCTTTCGTGAAGTTAACATAAGCGGGGATCGAGTTTGCCGGGTTATCCGACCTGAAATATGCTCCAATCCTGGAGTATCATGCAGACACGTTCTACCGCCACCGCCACCTGCAGCAAAATTGCCGCCACCGGTTTTCCCACCGATATCGACGGCAAAGTTGCTACCTACACAGCCACCACCTCCGCCTCCTGCAGCAAAGTTGCCGCCGCCGGTTTTTCCACCGGTATCAACGGCAAAGTTACCGCCTACACAGCCACAGCCGCCGACCTCAGTTCAACCCATACCGAAGCCCGGGCTATTTCAGCCGAGTTATGAGTCTTTCCTCTTCTATGGCAACTATCGAAATAGTCGAGGAGGGTTCCAGTTTTACGGAACTGACGATTCGATCTTTCCTATAAGGTATGGCACTGATAAACTGAATTTCAGAACAGGATTGTCGGTGCAGGCTGTGGGCTGGGATGGTCATATCAACACCGTAAAATTCCAGGGTCATAAAGCGGTGATTGGAGCCGCCCAGAAGATTAACACCTCAGGGGGCGAAACCACCTTAAAGGCCCGCTATGGCAAGAAGAGTGGCGAATTCACGGCCGACAGCGGCCAATACCATGCCAACGAATCAGTGAAGTTGGTCAACCTTGAAGCCTACCATGACTTCCCTGAGTACAACGGGAAACTGTTTCAGATGGCTCAATTCGGTGCGGTAGTTGACATCGATGTCGGCGGTTCCAAGTCGTCGACCTTTAACAATTCACCGATTGACAACTTAACCGATCCGCGGACTAACGGGACTGAATATCGGGTCTGGGCTCAGAATTACATCTACACCAGCCCGAATTTCAAGCCGTACATTGCGGGTCAAGCCGAGTACAGGGAAAGCGACCATAACAAGTCGATAGAACCTAAGCTCGGTGCAAAAATGTTCAGAAATGCGCTCGATGTTAACACCGGCCTACGTTTCAACAGCGGTCAGGCAAAGGAGGAGTATGGTGTGAACTTGAGTGTCGACATCAACAAGGTGGTCTATTGGATCAGAAGATGGGCTACCACAAACAAGACAGAGGAGAAGAAAATATGAAAAAGCTCTTTACAACACTGGCAATTCTTGCCACCGTCGCATTCGGTAACGTCCACGTCGCGCAGGCCGATGAACTGGTCTTCGCGAAGGACGGAGTCTGGTACTATGCCGACTCCTTCGTCAAGACAATCCCGGGGTTCGATCCTGCAAGGCCGGTCTACGTCGCATGCGGCGAAGACGAAGCGGCAGGAGGATTTCCGGGTAATGCCTGGATGTCCGATGAGTCGCTGAAGGACGGGTGGTCACTTTACGTGGTAACGCCGCCTTCGGCAGCCGGTGGCTACTGGACCTACAAAGTTCCGGAAGCCCTGAAGTTCGTTCCCCAGGTTCGCCATAACCTGGTGCAGGACGGAAGGTGGCTTCCGATTCACAAATTTCGGGCCACCATTCCATATCTTGCTCCCTCCGGAAACAGAGGAGCAAGTATTGTTCTTTCCAGCAAGTAGCTCTCGCTACACATGGGCAACCCCTCAAAGGTTGCCCTCTTTTTTATCCCAAAATCTTGACATATTTTTGATATTATGCTATTATTAGTAATTAAATAAGAAAAGAAATACGCTTGGCTTATGCAAGAAAAAAGCTTAAAATTAAATCAAATCAATAATTGGCCATTGGCTATACTAGCCATAATTTTTTTGGTTGCTTTATCATTAAACTTTGTGAGCTGGATGGTGATTTTAGGTGTATTATTAATTTTTGTTGGTTATATTTTATTAGACAAGCAGTTATGGACATTATTAATTTTTTCTTTGATAGTTGTGATTTTAGGCCAATTTATTAATTTTGAAATTCGTCCAGGCTGGGTATATGAAATTAGTTTGACTGAAGTTACTCTTATTTTGGCAGTTGCGATTTTTTTAGTCTCTGCAATTTTTAAAAAACAATTTTTAAAGATTAAATTCGATAATATTTCTTTTCTGCTTTTTGTCTATCTGGCAGTAAGTTTAATTTCCTTTTTTTGGATTAGTAGCACTAGATTATTTATTAATGAATTTAAGGTTGTAGTTTTCAGCCTGTTAGCTTATTGGCTCAGCTTGAATTTATTAGATAATTATTATAAAATCAAAAAATTTATTTATGGTTTGGCGGTTTTAGTCTTTGTCTTGTCTTTGCAAATTTTTTGGGAAATGTTTCAGTTGGGAGCTTCAAGCAAATTATTCATGGATCGCAGCGCTATTTTAATTCCGATCGGGGCAATCGCTTTGGTCTCTGCGGTTCTATCCTTGATGTTGCCGTTGTTGTTGGCATTTTATTTTTCACTGGCAAAAGAAAACAACTGTAGAATTTTTGTTCTAATTTCTTTTTTGACGGGATTGATTGCAATTTTATTAATTATGGCCAAGGCGGCAATTATAAGTTTATTTATCAGCTTGTTGTATTTATTCATTAAATTGAAGCATAAACGCTTAGCCTTGAGCTTGGTCTTTAGCACTTTTATTATTGTCAGTTCATTGGTATTTGCTCCATATATCAGCGGTTTGTTTGAGCGTGTCGCCAATGTTGTTGGCGATCAAAATACGCAATTTAGAAAACAGGAATATCAGATTGGCTGGAAGATTATCAGACAGCATGCCTGGTTTGGCGTGGGTGTCGGACAACAGCCCTTGCATTACCAAAAAGAATTTGGATTCGAGTATCGAAATTTAGTGAATAATTTTTTTATGCAAAGTACGATTGATTTAGGCCTAGTTGGTTTGATTATTCTCGGCCTAATAATTAAAAAAATAATTTACATTTCTAAAAGCTTCAATCAAAAATATCCGGCTAATCGTCTGATTCATTTTGGGTTTATCGCAAGCCTGCTAGCGGCCATTTCAAACGGTCTCTTTGAAGTAACATTTTTTGCCTTGTATTATGCAATAATTTTTTGGGTAATGATGGGTGCTTTTGTAAATTTGCAAAAAAATCAAGAAACTTTATGAAACTATCAGTAATTATAATTAACTTCAATACGCCAGAGATGACAATCCGGGCAATTGAAACATTTAAAAAAAATATTCAGGATTCTGATTTTGAAATTATTTTAATCGATAATAATTCAGAAAGAAAAATATCTAGTTCAGAAATTGAACGTCTTAATGTCAGATATATTGAAAATAAAGATAATCTTGGCTTTGCCAAGGCAGTTAATCAAGGCATTAAATTTACAAAAGGCCAATATCTTTTATTGCTAAACTCCGATGTTCTGGTTAAGCCTGGTGCGATAAAACAAATGATAGATTATTTAGAGGCGCATCTTGACGCAGGGCTAATCGGACCAAGCTTTTTTTATCCTAATGGGCAAAATCAACCAAGTGCAGGTTTTTTCCCTAATTTATTCAGAGAAATTATGAGTTTTTCCATGGTGGCAAAAATTATGAATGCCGGCACTTTGATTTATAAAAATTTTTTTACTAAAAGATTTTTCAAGCAGACATGCGAAGTAGACTGGCTTTCTGGAGGTTGTCTATTGATCCGCAGACAAGTCGTAGAAGAAATCGGCTTACTTGATGTAAATTATTTTTTTGGCGTAGAGGATTTGGATTTTTGCTTTAGGGCAAAGCAAAGAAACTGGAAGGTTATATTTTTCCCGCAGGCGGAAATAATTCACTATCATGGTTTTTCTTCTGGGGGTAGGCGTTCAACCCTTAGTCTTAAATTTGAGGCTGATGGAATGGATTATTTTTTAAATAAACATTTCTTGCAGAAAAAGTTTACTATAAAAATAGTAAGAATGATGTATCGGTCAAAAATAAAAATTTTAAATCGGCTATTTGCTATATATAAAAAATAATATGCGTGTATTACTGGTAAATAAATTTAATTACTTAAAAGGCGGTGCGGATAAATATTTTATCGAGCTTGCCGAATTATTGAATCAAGGCAGAGTTGAAACGGCCAAGTTTTGCATGGCGTATGAAAAAAATTTACCAGATAAGGATAGCGGATATTTTTTAAAGAAAATAGATTTCAATGATTTTAAGTTTAGTTTTATTTTTAAATATCTAAGTAGAATTTTATTTAGTTTTGAAGCAGCAAAAAAATTTGAGCTTTTGCTTAATGATTTTAAGCCGGATATTGTTCATATCCACAATATATATCATCAAATTTCCCCGTCAATTTTAATGGTGGCAAAAAAACATAAATTGCCGATAGTGATGCATCTTCATGATTTTAAACTTTTGTGTCCAAATTATAAAATGTATACGCAGGACCAAGTTTGCGAGCGTTGCAAGGGAGGTAAATTCTTCAATTGCACCAAATATCGCTGCTTAAAAAATTCTTATGTCAAAAGCCTATTAGCTACAATTGAAATGTATTTCCACCATAAAATTTTAAGAATTTATGAAAAAAATATCATTCAATTCATTGCGCCATCTGAGTTTGTAAAAAATAAGGCGATTGAATGGGGCATTCCAGCTGAAAAAATAAGTTTATTGCCTTATTTTATTAAGCTGGATGAATTTACTCCTGACTTTACTGTTGGGAATTATTGGTTGTATTTTGGAAGATTGGAAAAAGAAAAAGGCATCTATACATTACTTGAAGCAATAAATATGGTGAATGATGGAAAATTAAAAATAGTTGGCATCGGTAGTGAATCAGAAAATATAAAAAAATATATTATAGAAAATAATTTATCGTCAAAAGTAGAATTACTTGGGGCAAAATATGGTCAGGATTTAAAATTATTAATTGCTCAAGCCCGTGCTGTAATTGTTCCATCTGAATGGTATGAAGTTTCTGGTATTGTCAATCTTGAGGCATTGGCACTGGGAAAATTGGTTATTGCCTCCAATATCGGGGGTATAAAAGAAATAATTACTGATAATCAAACTGGATTGCTGTTTACTCCAGGCTCTGTTAGTGAATTGGCTGAAAAGATGAAAATAGCTGCAGAAAATGATTTGATGGAATTAGCGAAGGCGGGAAGGGAGAGTGTAGTAATAAAATATAATGATAAGTTTCATTTAAATAAAATACTGGAATTATATAAAAGATATGCAAAAAATTAAGACATTGGCAGTTTTGTTATCATTGTCCTTGATGCTTACTCCTCAGGTTGTTTTTGCTGACAAAGATGATTATCCCAAGCTAGCTAATTATTATTTAAAATATTTTGATCAATCGGATTATGAGGAGCTGTATAAATGGAATTTAATTATTACCCCTGCAGAAATGGCTTATTACAATAAACCATTTTTTGAACAGTATCATAAAAAAAATAAAAACGGCATTCTTTTGGCATATGTTTATCCAGCCATGATAAATGAATATGATATCAACGAGCAGACAGGTTTGCACCACCATCTTTATACCGGAGTGGAAAACAACGACTGGTGGTTAAGAAATGAGCGAGGGGAAAAGCTGGAAATTTGGCCGAACCTTTATGCGGTTAATGTTACAAAAAAATCCTGGCAAGATTACAATGTTAAATATGTTAAAGGGGAGATGGATAAAAACGTTTGGGATGGAATCATGTATGATACTGTTGATTCAAGCATTACTCATTACAGTAAAAGCGGTGGCATTGATGTTGATGGTGATGGCAGCAAAGATGATCCCGGCTTAGTAAATCAACTTTGGCAAGAAGGAATGGCAGAACTATTCAAGAAAACAAGGTTATCTCTGGGTGATAAAAAAATTATTTTAATCAATGGCAACTCTTTGGATATCTACCAGCCTTATATAAACGGAAGAATGTTTGAGACTTTTCCCACTCCATGGGAAGGAAATGGCAGCTGGTCTTCATCCATGAACCAGTATCTTATTCGTTTGCCAGCAAAAAATCGACCGAACAACATTTACGTAATCAATGGCAACACAAATAATACTGGAGCGCAATATGATTTTAAAAAATTAAGATATGGCCTATCAAGTACGCTTCAAGGAGATGGTTATTTTTCTTTTGATTTTGGCGATAAATCACATGCACAAACTTGGTGGTATGACGAGTACGATATTAATTTGGGGCAAGCTGAATCACCTTCATATAATTTATTGAATAAAGATAATAAAATAATTAAGCCCGGTTTGTGGCGTCGTGATTATGAAATGGGAACCGCAATAGTTAATTCCACCAGCCAAGATCAGCTTTATATTTTTTCCAAAGAAGAATTTGAAAAAATAAAAGGAATTCAGGATAAAAAAATAAATGATGGCTCGAAAATCAACTGGATCAAGCTCGCACCAAATGATGGCATACTTTTGTTAAAGCCTTATAATCAGATTAAAGATACAAGTTTTATTAATGGCGGTTTTGTCAGAGTTTTTAATGGCAACGGAGAAAAAACAAGAAACGGATTTTTTGCATATAAAGATAATTTTCCCGGCAACACAAAGATATTAATTACCGATTTGTATGATAATGGAGACGAGGAAATATTAACTAACGGTAAAGGTCAGATTTCTATATGGAATAAGGGGAAGAAAAAAATCAGTTTTTTTCCTTATGGTTCAAACTTCAAGCATGACACCAATTTTGCATTAGGTGATATTGATGGTGACGGCAGCAAAGAAATCATTACCAGTGTTGGTACGGGTGGAGGGCCACAAATTAAGATTTTTAATAATTTCGGCAAGCAATTAACTCCTGGTTTTTTTGCATATGACAAAAATTTCCGCGGTGGCGCTTCAATCGCACTTGGCGATTTGAATGGTGATGGAATAAAAGAAATTGTTGCAGCTCCAGGAAAAGGCGGTGGACCGCAAATAAGAGTTTTTAATAAAGACGGGAAAGTATTAAATAGTTTTTTTGCTTACGACAAGGGTTACCGTGGCGGTATAACAGTAGCTGTCGGAGATTTGAATGGCGATGGAAGAAATGAAATTATCACTGCTCCTGGTTCTGGAAGAGGGCCCCAAATTAAAATATTTAATAGCACAGGTAAATTGTTAGGAAGCTTCTTCGCTTATGATAAAACTAGCCAAGAAGGTATTTCGGTAAATGCAGCAGATATAAATCTTGACGGAAAAGCTGAAATTTTAGTTAATAGTTTTCTATTTTAGAATATAATTTTAATATCTATGAAAAAAATAAATAATCACAAAGAATTTAATAAGGACAACGCTTTGATGGTCATAGAAAAAGATGAAAAAGGCGATCAATTGATGGAGTTGAATAATAAAGAATTAAAACTAAAAAGCCGAGGGAATAATATAGTTATCGGGAAGTTGAATTTAATAGTCCAACCCTTTAGAAATCGGCATAAGAAATATTACTCAAACAACAAATTCCATCTTTGGGCAGATATTTTTTTGGTTGTATTGGTTGTTGTATTGATTGGAGCAGTTCTTCAGCTTAATTTTTTTGTTCCAACTGAAGATGTATATATAAACTCGAGAGTTTTATCTGACAGAGTTATTAGTGGTAAAAAGACTAGTTTGATAGTTGATTA
>Ga0076259_111_pt1 | contig 16932 bp, 11 predicted proteins | sample RifGroF2_FD_67747 | JGI IMG/M metagenome (GOLD analysis project Ga0076259, IMG submission 67747) | Parcubacteria (Falkowbacteria) bacterium GW2011_GWF2_39_8
GCAGTGTTTTTAGAAGAAAAATAACTTCAAAATATAATATTAAATAATATGCCAAACCCAAATAATCAGCTGAAAAAAGATAACCCGAAATCTACTAATCCTCCAATTCCAGAAAGCAATAAAGACCAATCCCAAGTTGCTTTGGAAAATTCGACATCAGAAAAAGAGAATGAAAAAGTTGATTTTCTGCAAGGGGAAATCCGTGAAAACGAAATTGATGAGGGGCTGTCTGAAATTTATCCGGACGAAAACGGCAACATGGCTGATGTAAAAAAGCTGGACATAAAAAAAGCTCATGGATTCATCTACAAGCTGTTAGTTTCTGCTGTTCTTTTATCATTGCTTTTTATCGCCGGAAAATACGGCTATGATTATTATCTGCAAAAAACTGCCGGCAGTAAAGCTATCAGTTTTACGGTAGAATCTGAAAAGGAAATTGTTGCAGGCAAAGAATTCTATTACACGATCGCTTACAAAAATTTTGACAAGGTCGATCTGAAAGACATTACTATAACAACAGTATTTCCTGATAATTTTATCTTCTTGGAAAGTTCTATGCCAACTAGCACCAACGACAATACTTGGAAGATAGAAAAACTGGATATGCGACGCAGTGGGGAAATAAAAATCAAGGGCAAGCTGATCGGAGAAGAAGGGCAAAAGAATATTTTGTTGGCCAGCATGCTTTATACCCCGGTAAATTTTTCCTCGGAATTCAAAAAAGAAACTTCTTTTGAAAACAAGATCAGTTCCATCGGCATCGAATTCAATTTCGAAGCTGACACAGATACATTAGTAGGGGAAGAAACCAGTCTATCCATAAAATACAAAGCAAAAGCGGATAATTCCATAAACAGTTTCCGCATCACTGCCGAGCCGAATGAAAACATAGAAATTCTTAACAGCTCATCAACCGCGATAGCGACAACGACCGAGGAAAATAATGCCACAACCTCCGATCCCATGGCAAGCTCTACTTTTCCGGGGATATGGCAAGTTGAACAGGTTACTGACCAAGAAAATGAAATCATAATCAAATTGAAATTCAAAGACAAAATTGAACAAGGAAACTTATTAAATTTAAAATTTGAACATTCTACGGATGGGCAAAAGTATCTGCCTTTTCTTAAAAAAGAAATTCCTTTTGAAATAATGAAGCGGAATCTCAACCTCAACCTTATTATCAACGGCTCGAGGACAGATCAAGGAATTGATTTCGACCAAACCCTCAACTATTCGATCGCCTACAGCAATAAAGGCGATACAGAAATGACAGACGTAGTGATTATGGCAGTGCTGGAAAGTGATTTCCTGGATTGGAAAAGTCTGGATGATAAAAATTCCGGGGTAATTAAAAATGATGCGATCATCTGGACCAAGGCGGAAATTCCCGGGCTAGCCACAATAACTCCTAATACCACCGGATCAATAGATTTTTCTATAAAAGTCAGTCCTTTGGGAGAAATCGATCCGAACAAAAAACACCAAGTCAAAAGTTATGCCACCTTTAGCGTCGGCAATATCAAGAACGAAAACAAGCTTGAGAATCGAAGCAATGAAATAATCGGCAAAATCAATAGCGATCTATCGGTCAAAGAGCAAATCAAGTATTTTAATGATGACAATATCGCTGTCGGTTCTGGGCCATTGCCGCCAAAAGTCGGCGAGACTACCAGCTTTAAAGTATATTGGGATTTGTCCAATAATCTAAATGAGTTAACTGATTTGAAAATAGAATCAGTTTTGCCGCAAAATGTCAGTTGGCAAAATAAAAACCAAACGGATCTGGGCACAATTCAATATGACCAAGCAAGCAGAAAAATCACCTGGAACATTGGCCGACTGCCGATCACCGTCTACAAAGCAACTGCTGAATTCGACATAAGCGTAACTCCGACGGAAGAAGATAGGAATAAAATAATGATCCTGTTATCCGGCACCATTCAGAAATAAAAAAGGTCAATAAAGCGAAAACTACAAAATTAGAAGACGATCAAATCTTTTCTGATGACGGTCGTATCAAGTAACTTTGCCTTATCTCCTTTCCCATGGAGACGGAAGGCAAAAATTAATTAAAACCTTCACAAACCTCACCCCAACCCTCTCCTTCTAAAGGAGAGGGGGCTAGAAAAATGAACCATTTCAAAATATTAAAAAGATCAAAAAAATCAAGCGCGAGACTGACAACTCTAAAGACTGCTCATGGCAGAATTAACGGCCCCTTTTTCATGCCGGTTGCGACCCAAGGCACCATTAAACATATTAGCACCTTGGAGATGGAAAAAATGTCTGCGCAAATCTTGCTGTCCAACACCTATCACCTGATGTTGCGTCCTGGAGAAAAGTTGATAAAAAAACAAGGGGGACTTCATCATTACATCAAGTGGAATAAACCGATCCTTACAGATAGCGGCGGATTTCAAGTTTTTAGTTTGGCAGGAACACAAAATCGTTCAGGACAAAAACTGGTAAAATTGTCGGGGGAAGGTGTTGCATTTAAGTCCTATCTAGATGGTAGCAAATTCTTTTTATCTCCGGAAAAAGCGTTGCAAATCCAATCAGATCTCGGCGTTGATATCGCTGTTTGCCTTGATGAATGTGTTGCCTTGCCGGCCGAAAAAAAATATATTGAAAAATCTGTCGAACTAACTACTGCTTGGGCAAAAAGAAGTAAAATTTTTTATAACAAAATCAAAAAAAATAAGCCCTTACTTCATTGCGTTATCCAGGGAGGCCTGGACAAGGACCTAAGAATGAAAAGTCTAAATGATTTGAAAGAGATCGGTTTTGACGGCTACAACATCGGCGGACTAGCGGTAGGAGAAACTAATGAAAAAATGTTTGAAATACTTGATTTCCTTGTACCGGAAATGCCAGAAGATAAGCCGAGATATCTCATGGGCGTCGGTTATCCGGAACAGATTCTGGAAGCGGTAAAAAAAGGAGTAGATATGTTTGACTGCGTCATACCGACCAGAGAAGGCAGACACGGTCGTCTTTTCCAGTGGCGCAAGCAGTACAAAAAATATCTTACCGCTCGAAAAACTAATGATAAATTTTATCAAACGATCAATATCACTAATACCAAGTTTGCCAATGACCAAAGCCCGATCAACCCTGACTCCAAACTGCCTGAATTAAGGACATATTCCAAAGCATACCTTAACTATCTTTTTAAGATAAAAGAACCATTAGGAATGCGTTTGGCAAGTTTGAATAATCTTGAATTTTATCTTCGTCTTTCTGATGAAATAAGGAACGCAATCAAAAAAGATGGGATTTGATTTACACAACCGTTAAATCATATTATAATAAAAATATATTTCCCCTCATTGTCTTGCAAAAAATTGCCAAAGTAATTCAATATGAAATTCTCAGAATATCTATCAATCTTAAAATCAACAGAAAGTCTTGATTCTGATCGAGACGGTCTTTTGGATAAAGAAGAACTTGTTTGGGGCACTGACCCTTTTAATCCAGACACGGACGGAGATGGCATGAACGATGGTGATGAGATTAAGGCAGGCAGAAATCCTCTCGGTAAAGGCAGACTCAAAGATCTGTTCATTCCTCATCCAGGCAATGATTACAAGCCTCATGCACTCCATCCTAAAAGGATAGCCTTCCATGCATCAGCAGCCCTTGCTATCAAGGCGATCGTTGTTGTCTTTTTGGTCAGCTTTCCAATCGATGCTTGGCTCATGCCGGATGTATTAAAAGAACAAAGTTTAAAAATCATCAGCCTGACCAATCAAATCAGAGCAGAGCAAGGCCTGAACAGATTGAAAGAAAATCAATCATTAAACCAGGCGGCTTATGAAAAAACTCATGACATGTTGTTGAATCAATATTTTGCTCATGTAAGTCCCAGCAAAAAAGGAGTGGCAGATTGGCTGAGAGCTGTTAAATATAATTTTGCGGTAGCCGGAGAAAACCTGGCAATGGGCTTCTCTGACCCCAACGAGGTTGTAGAAAAATGGAAAGAAAGCGAAACCCATTATGCAAATATAATCGACCCTGATTATAGAGAAATAGGCGTCAATGTCGCTAGCGGCAACTACAAAGATATAGACACCACTTTCATAGCACAACTATTTGGACAGCCGCAGATACAGAATTTTCAAGAAAAGAAAGTTTTGGGCAAATTGATAATCAATATCGCCAAGCAAGCTTCGGCCGAAAGTGCGACCGGCACAAAAAAGGATCTGATTTTAACTCCTACTGAAGAAAAAATATTGGGCGAAAAAGAAACTTCACCATCCCTAGACGAAACGAATGCAAATCCTTTGGTAAGCTTGTCATTGATCGAAGCGGAAGAGGGCAGGAGACAGTTCTTGAAGGTTGAAGCACAACTGCCAACAAACGTCACCAAAGCATCACTTCTTTATGATGGGTACCCGATCGAACTTTCACGCTACGGCGCAAATAATCTGAATCAATGGTCTGGGAACTATGTTATCTCAAAAAATTCAAATGCCGATTCCAATATAGTAACGTTGGCGACATTAAAAACATTAGATACAAGCGGGGCCATCAAGACATTTGATGTCGACTCAAGCAATCTACGACCGACAAAGCCATCTTACTTTGATGAATACAGTTTTTTAAAAAATAATCCTTCACGCACTATCACTCCATTGCTGTCGATATCGTCTGCATATTATTTTATTCTTTTGCTAATAGCTATTTTTGCATTATTCTTGAACATCTTTATAGAAATCAAAAAGCAACATCCGAAAATAATCTTATCAACTTTCAGTCTGATTTTTTTATTGACGATTCTCATATTAATTTAATGAATTAAAAAAATTTTTTGCATAATTATCCACCTAAAATATGGTGGATTTTTTTATTTATTTTTAAAATCACTCTATAATTTTTATTTTGTTAATGTTAAACAAAATAAAATTATTAAAATTTAATCTTCTCTTAACTTGAAAACTATAACATTTAGCTCAGTTAATATTTAAAAGGTCGGAGCCTCCCAGCTTTACGGGAATTAATAATTTATTTTGAAAAAATTAAAAATGAATTATTAAAAAATTTATAAAAAATAATTAACAAAGCTTTCTTAAAAGCTTAATAAATAAAAAATATGAAGTTAAAAACACTTTCAGCATTAACATTAGGTTTACTTTCTTTCACTTTCGCAGTAGGCCCGGTGCTAGCAGGCGAAGCATCAGAGGCAATCTCTCAAAGCAACGACGTAATTACTATTGAAAACAATGCAAATGTAGAAAACTGCATCACCTCAGTTGCGACGACTGGCGGTAACTATGCTGGCGGCAGTATTGCTGGCAACGGCGGCGATGGTGGCGATGTTAATTTGGTCCAAGAAGAGAGTGAAGATCCAAAAGCTGGCAACGGCGGCGATGGTGGCAATGTTACCCAGGGCGGTTCAGTAACCACCGGCGATGCTTCTGTTTATACAGAGGTTAAAAATGAAGTCAATTTGAATGAAGTTACTATTGAAAGATCTGCAGGAGCAACTACTTCATCTACAGATGGGGATAAATGCGACAATGAATATGGTCATTGCAGAAAAACTGTAAAAAATACCTACAGTGAAAATAATGCAACAATTGAAGTCAAGAACAATACCCAAGTTGCAAACCAATTAACATCAAAAGCTGAGACTGGCTATAACGAAGCAAAAGGCAGTCTAGCTGGTGATGGTGGTCAAGGCGGTTCTATCGGAGGTCAAATCGGTTATTCATACGCACCGATAATCGCTGGTAACGGCGGTAAGGGAGGCAGCGTAGAAGCTGGCGGCGTAGTAAGCACCGGCAAGGCTGATACCCAGACAAAAGTATTTAATTTTATTAACAAAAACGTTGTAAGAATCAAGCGTTAATAAAACTTAAGGAAGGAATCTCTTCCTTCCTTAAGCAAGATTTTGACTGATTTCAAAATCTTACTTAAGGAATTGATATATGAAACCTGCAAAATTATCAAAGATCTTGGTTTTCATTTTGTTGGTCAGCTTTCCGCCAACAGTGCTAGCTGAAACATATCTTGAAAACAATTTCGTGGACATAAGGAATAATATAAATATTTCTGCCTCAACAGGGAATAATAAAAGCAACTCAATAAAAAATGGCAAAGTAGAATTGAAGGCAGAGGTGAGCAATGAAATCAATGGTGAAAATGTAAATAGCTATAAACTTGAAAAATCTTATGACACACAGAATGTAAAAATTGAATTAAAGAATGAAATTTCAAGCAAAAACAATGAAATAAAAACTGAAAATGAATTAAAGATAAACGACCAGGTTCAAATCCTGGAAAACAAAACAAATTATAAAAAAATAGAAGATAACCCTAAGGATAATTTAAAAAAAACAGAAGACAATGCAAAAAAAATCATAGAAGAAATGCCGGCACAAAAAAATGATTCCCAAAAAAAGGCGGATCTCGCTCCTGTAAATAAAATTTCTGATAATAAAAATGAAAATATCAAGGAAATACCATTCTGGAAAAAAATTACCGCAAATTTCAACAACTTTTATAAATTCATCAGCACAAAAATAAAACATTTACATATATTAAATTAAGCAAAAAAAAATATGAAAAAAAATAAAAACCTCAAGGGACGTAAGATCATATTCTTCGTTTTGTCATGCTTTATCCTCTCTGCATTGAACATCTTGCCCGTGATCAATGCATTAGCAGCTGACGAAGCACCAACAAGCACTACAGCCACTTCCACAGAAACCATACCGGAGCAAAGCTTGACTGGAGTCGTTACCGGACCAGGTGAATCACAACCAGGTACCTTAGAGGGAGTGGTCCAAACCAGTCCAACCAGCACTTCCGGCGTCATAAACAACAATCAAGCTGATTTAGGTAATGGTATCGATACCACTGCATCCACTAGCGACAATGCAATTATGAATGCCGCAAGCAATCCAACAAGCACTTCCACCCCGGGATCAAACGGCACATCGACAGGCTCTACAATCGATACCGGCAACATCGATATTGCCAATGCGGTTGTCAATCTGGTCAATAATAATATCATCGGCAGCGGTGTACAATATTTGGTAAATATTTTTAAAAACTTGATTCAGGATGTTGATTTATCGGGCGTAGGACAAAGCGTGCCTACCCAAACCCTGGATATGACCAACAATAATGCCGGCACGATAGATAACAAGATAGTGATAAAAGCCGATACTGGAGAAAATATTATCGCCTCGTCTTCTGGGCCAAGCTTGATCGAAACTGGAGATATCAAGATTGCAAATGATGTAATAAATATGGCCAATATAAATATAGTCGGCAACGGGTGGTACTTTGCAGTGGTAAATATCTTTGGTGAATTGGATGGGGACATAATCTTGCCGGCGATGATGGAAGAAGAAAACGAAGGATCTGCTTCTACTACTGAATCAAACTTGAAACATCCGCGTCATGAAAGAAAAATAAGAAAAGCAACGACCGAATTCTTGATCACCAATAAGAATAATAGTGAATTGAATAATAACATAAACATAAATGCAAATACCGGTGATAATTCGATTTCTTCATCAACCTATCAGAATATACTAAAAACGGGATCGGTAAATTCGACCGTAAATGCTTTTAATCTTGTAAACTACAATGTCTTCAGCAACTCTTGGAAATTTTGTAAAATCAATATATACGGCACCTGGGATGGGGTCATTCAAGGCCTTCCAGAAGGTTATGGATATTTCGAAGATGAGAACGGGGTAACTATCTTCGAGGAGCTCTCTGATTATGAAAAAAATCAACTATACTCTAAATTCTTACTAAGCAATAACAACAATGCGACAACCACCAACAACATAGATATTGATGCCAATACAGGGAAGAATCTGATCCTTGACGGCTCTGGAGAAATCAAGACAGGAAACATCGACATAACTAACAATATCTTGAATTTTATCAATTCGAATTTCGTGGGCGATAATTGGCAATTCAGCTTGATAAATGTTTTCGGCAATTGGAAAGGCAATTTAGCTTTTGGCAAACCTGATCTTTGGATCACTCAATCAAATATTGATAAAAAGTCATTGATGAGAGGTGAGGCCATCACCTATACGATCCTTTATGGAAATAAAGGTGACAGTTCTGCCACGGATGCAAAATTAAAATGCAATCTTGATAACAGATTGGCATTTGTAAATTCAAGCAATCCCATAGGTGATTCTATGGACTGGACATTGGGCAAGATACCTCCCAACACTCAGGGCAGCATAACATATACGGTTTATGCAAAAAATGATATCCCTGTCGGCGAAACACAATCAACCAGCAAACTAAGCATATCTGCTGTAGAATCGGACCGAGACCTATCAAATAACAACCTGGACAGCTTGTTGATTTTGAATGGGGGCTCAAGCGGGGGTGGCAGTGGAGGTGGCGGCGGCAGTAGTAGTGGTAGTGCTAGCTCGGGTGGAGGAGGCGGGTCTGCACCAAGAGCGAACTTGGCAGTCATAAAGACTAATGATACGAACGGTCCTGTACATCCAGGGGATATTGTAAACTACAAAATAAACATCAAAAATACCGGCAATGCGAATCTTGATCAAGTAAAAGTAGCGGACGCTATATCAAATATTAAAGATGGTCAAGAGCTGGGACAGAATCTATGGGATCTTGGTACCATTCTACCTGGAGAAGAAATAAATATTGATTACGCATTAGAAATCAAAGACAGCATCCAATCCGGCATATATATAAATCAAGCTACTGTAAAAGGTTATGACAGTTATCAAAAAAAGAATATCGCTGCTCTGGCATCGTCTAAAATAAAAATTGATAATCTCAATCAGAATGGCAAGCTATCACGCTTGGCCTTCGGCAGAATCAGCAAGAAATTATCAGCCAAGCCAGGTGAATCGGTTGACCAAGAACTGATAATCACTAACAACAGCCTGCAAAAAATTGAAAAAGTAAACATAACTGAAAAATTACCCAAAGGACTTCTGTTTGAAGATAAGAAAAATACCAAAACATGGACTTTAGAAAATATCGAACCCGGCAAGATAAAAAATATAAAATACAAGATAATGGTGGAAAAAAATGCTAAACCGCAAACTTACTCGATTACTACAATCGCCGATACAGACAAAGACGAAATGCCATTGAGCCTGATATTTAAACTCAAAGTTGTCCCGGATCAAAAAGTTCTGGGTGTGAAAATCAATAACCCGGCAAAACTAAAAACCGCAAAAACAAAAGCCTTGCCTAAAGCTGTCGCCAAAGTGAAGACGCAGATAAAAAAATCGCCAGTGACTACCAATATCAAGAGCTCTGTAAAAAAAATCAATAATTTACCGAAAAAGATCATTCAGCTTCCGGGGAAGCTTATCTCTGCTATGGCTAAAAAATAGGAAAAAGTAAAAAACTAAAATCACAGAATGTCAACCATTCTGTGATTTTTTAATCTTAAATTAATTATATTTTCTTATACTAATAATACGCTTTTATAGCAGTGGTCGAATGCTATGAAAAATTATTTTAATTAAATATTTTAACGACCGCATATTAGAATTGCGGACCAAAATATGAATATATTAAAAAAGATTCGCGTAAAAAATATGTTCTTTATAATTTTTTCCCTATTGTTGTTGAATGCTCTTCCGTTCACGGTTCTGGCAGCAGAATTATCGACAGACTTAACTGCTCCCATCGTCACTGCTGTTCCAACAAGCGACTCACAGATCAGCCTTACTTGGAGCAGTTCCACCGGAGCCGTCGGAGCAGTTACATACGGCATCTATAAAGACAGTAGTACCACCACTCTTGCCACGACTTTTGGCAACGATTTCAATGATGTCGGTTTGACCGCCTCAACCACCTATAGATATGTTATAGTCGCATCTGATGAATCAGGTGGAAGAGCGACCTCTACAGAAGTGTCGGCTACAACTTTGTCATCTGCTGCAACCCTCGTAGCCCCGGTAGTAACAGCAACCTCAATTTCTCCTAACCAGATAGACTTGAGCTGGGCTGCAGCAACCGGCGGAACAGGCACAATTACCTATGGTATCTTCAAGGATGGTGCTACTCAATCAATCGCCACAACAACAGAATTAGATTTCAGTGACGCCAGCCTTCTTCCTGCCACCCCTCATAGTTATGTAATCGTTGCAACTGATGATATCGGCAATAGAGCAACATCTACTGTGGTCACAGCAACGACAAAGCCGTTCACTGCGCCGGTATTAACTGCTATTCCGATAAGTTCGAACAGGATTGATCTGTCTTGGTCTAGTACGACCGAAGCAGTAACAACTGTAACCTATAGTGTCTATCGAAATAACAGCACGATTACGACAACCGCTGGCAATAATTATAGTGACACCGGACTTCTTCCTTCTACCACTTACAGCTACAGAGTAGTCGCAGCAGATGAAGCGGGGAACAGAGCAACTTCTACAGAAGTGACCGCAACGACTTTGAATGGCACATCTACCAGCGGATTAACCAAGCCCATTGTTACAGCCATACCGGTTAGTGCTACCCAGATCAATTTAACCTGGAGCAGTTCAACGCAGGGAGTAGGGGATATCAGCTACAGAATATATAGGAACGGAAGTACAAGCACTACCGCTACGACTTTTGGCAATGAGTTTAACGATGTCGGGTTGGCAACTTCTACAACTTATAGATATATAGTAGTAGCTACTGACACCGCCGGCAGTCGTGCAACTTCAACTGAAGTTACCGCCACTACCTTGGGGACAGGAACAACTACGCCATCACTGACAAAGCCGATTGTCACAGCCACCTCGACTTCTCCTACACAGATAAATTTAACTTGGAGTAGCTCCACTCAGGCAGTTGGAAAAGTAACCTATGGCATCTATAGAAATAGCAGCACTAGTACGATTGCAACCACTTTTGGCAATGAATTTAATGATGTCGGCTTGTCCGCTTCGACAACATATAAGTATATTGTTGTTGCTACAGATGAGGCAGGGAACAAAGCAACTTCTTCAGAAGTATCCGCAACAACAAAATCTGCAACTTCAACCATCATATTGTCTGCTCCAAAAAATCTGAATGCGATTCCTTTGTTCCAAGTTCAACTCAATTGGAGCAGTTCGACAGCTACCAATACCCTAGTCGCAGGCTACAAGATCTATAGAAATGATCTGCAGATCGCAACAACCACCCTAACAACTTATTTGGATACCGGCCTCAATCCTTCCACTAACTACACTTACAAAATCGCAGCCTTTGATGCGGCCGGAAACATCTCTGACTTCGCCATAATCAATGTGACTACTCAAGGACATGCAAATGGCAGTAGCGGAGGAGGGGGAGGAGGGGGAGGAGGCTGGGGAGGTCCGATAACACCTCCATTATTAACCGCTATAAACGTACCCTTGATAATCTTGCCCCTTCAAGCAGGTATTGTAGAATTCAACATCAATAAAAATTATATCGTTTCAGCTGAAATACCACGTGATGCGATTTCTACAACTACCACCTTTAAGATCAATTCTTTTACCCCAAGATCAAATATGTTTCCCAAAACAGCAAATACTTTTTTTCTTGGAAATAATGTTTTTGATTTGACTGCCAATGACAACCTAGGGCAAGAGTCTCATGATTTCTTGAAAGATATAATAATTACAGTTCAAACTCAACTACCCAATGACATAAACAATCTTAAGGCATACTACCTTAATGAAAAAATGCAATGGGAATTGATACCTTCAGCCAGATTCAATAAAGGCACCAACCAAATTGTTTTCAAAGTAAGACATTTGTCGACTTTTGCAATTATTGATACGGCTGAAAACGGAAATTTTTTGCCGATAAATAATCAAGTGAAAGGAGTAAAAATTTATGGTGAAGGCAGTTTGATTAGAGGTTTGGACCACAGGATATATTTGATCAAGAACTGGACAAGAAGCTATATCTCAACCTTACAAGAACTTAGAAAATACATCGGCAGAAGAATAAACAATGTTAATGAGGAAACCTTGAATGCCTACAGGCAGGTCGAATATCTAGGAGGATATTCTGACGGTGAATTGATTCGCGACAAAAACAAAAATGTGTATCTAATATCAAATCAAAACAAACAACCGATTAGAACTTTGGCAGAACTGCAAAAATACATCGGTAAAAAAATAAACAACCTGGACATTTGAAAAATACTATAGAACCGAGTTGATGCCACGGCGCTCCCAAACGGGAGCGTTTTTGGTAGTGACAAATCATGAAATGTATTGTATAAAGTATTCATGACAAAAAAGAAAAAAATTATCGTTTCTATGTCTGGTGGAGTGGATTCATCGGTTGTAGCAGCATTATTAAAAGAGCAAGGTCACGACTTGATCGGAATCTTTATGCATTTTTGGGCAGAACCTGGAGTGGAAAATGACTCCGGGATCAACAATAAATGCTGTTCTTTAGAATCATTCAATGACGCCAGAAGAGTAGCTCAAAAACTTGGCTTTCCTATCTACACTATCAATCTTGATGAACCATTCAAAAAAATGGTAGTAGATGATTTTTTAGCCGGCTATCAAAACGGCAAAACTCCCAACCCATGTATAAATTGCAATAAGCATATCAAATTCGATCTGTTGTTAAAAAAAGCGGATGATTTAGGTGTGGATTATATTGCGACTGGACACTACGCGAAAATCAATTATCAATTGTCAATTAACAATTACGAATTAAATAATAAGAATACAAAAGCAATCGGCGGTAAACAAAAAAATATTTACAAACTTTTTCGGCCGGAAGACCTAAATAAGGATCAGACTTATTTTTTACATACACTTGATCAAAAAAAACTAGCACGAGTTTTATTTCCCTTAAGCGATTTAACTAAACCGCAAGTTAGGGAACTAGCAAAAAAATACGGTCTTGAGGTTGCGGAAAAACGTGAAAGCCAAGAAATCTGTTTTATTCCAGAAAAGAGTCATAATGATTTTTTAAAACGTCATTTAGTATTAAAACCTGGAGATATAAAAACCCTGGATGGCAAGATTGTCGGCAACCACCAAGGTTTGCCATTATATACTATCGGCCAAAGAAAAGGCGTAGAGATCGGTGGCATCGGTCCATTCTACGTTTCAAGTCTAGATTACAAAACCAACACCTTATTCGTTGCATCCGATGGAGATGACCCATCGATCTTTAAAGATGAGTTAATTGCTAAAGAAGTAAATTGGATAAGTGGAGAAGAACCGAAATTTCCGTTTCAAACCGAAGCAGTAATCCGCTATCGCCACAAACCGGTTAAATGCACCGTCAATAAAACCCCCTCTCCTTACAAAGGAGAGAGCGGGGGTGAGGTTCATTCCTATTTAGTAAAATTCGATCAGCCCCAACGCGCCATCACCGCCGGTCAAAGTGTGGTATTTTACAATGGAGATGAAGTATTAGGTGGCGGGATAATCAATTAGCAATTACGAATTACGATATTTCTATAATTACACTCTTACTCCTTTGATACCCTCTACATGCGAACGTATCCCCCTCTCCTCCAGAAGAGCCTGCCCTCGACCTGATTGGGGAAGAGGGTGAAGCCTGTCCCGGACTTGATCTGGGAGTGAGGTGGTGACTACAACAAATTATATTTTAATATCACCAAACCAAGATATTCAATCTTGCTTTTTTTATTTTTTTCTGCTAACTTAAGGATAAGATGTGAATTCGGCAATAAGGAGGGGGTACCATGAAAACTGAAATGACCGATCAGACTCATCAAGTTGCTCTTTTTATGTCAAAGCTTGTTGTAATGATAATTGAGGGAACTTTCCCAAATTGCTTGGTGCGGGAATTTAACATCTATATAAAAAAGATGTTCCGCAAAGCATATTTCTTTGAACAAGTGGAAAAAAAGCAACCGATATCCTACCCGAAAGCAATTGATTTGTTCACAGATTTGTTTCTTTTTCTGTGGGGATCAAAACCGCCCAAAACCGAAGATACAGAATCTAAAAACTGTTTCGATAAGCTAATCTTGTTGAGAAATCAGCTTTGCTGGGAAAAGATGACTTTAATTTTCATGCTAAAAGATTTTGAACAACTGGACATGGAATATCTAACAGGCCACCCAAAAGAGAAAAGATTCTGGATTGCTTACTTCGATGGGAATTATCAATTCTTGCAGGACAAAGAAATCTTGACCGTATCAGAAAAAAATTCACCCACCGTCATAATGGAGTGTAGAGTAGATAAAGATTTGCTCACTATCTGCTACTTCAAATCCATGTTCTACGGCCTTTAGCACCCGAGATAGTCATTTGACTATCTTTTTTTATTCCATATTGCCAAAAAACTCTTTAAAATATATAATTTTTATATTAAACAACCACCTTCCAGTGTCATCCCGGATGGAGCAGCAGCGGAAGTCCGGGATCATGTCGATATTCATATTAGGATAATAAATAGTAATTACTTTGGTAATCCGCCTGATCCTGAAACAAGTTCAGGATGACACAAAAAGGGAGTGACATCCATGGCCAGACTGGCAATAATTCGGTGTCAATCAAAATTCTACTTCTAATTAATCCTTACTTAAAAACATATGACCGCTCAACAACTGAGACAAAAATATCTAGACTTTTTCAAATCCAAAGGACATACTATTATTCCTTCGGCTTCTTTGGTGCCTCATGAAACTGATGCCTCAACCTTGTTTACCACTGCCGGTATGCACCCCTTAGTACCATATCTATTGGGGGCAGAGCACCCGGGGGGCAAAAGGGTGGTTAACGTACAAAAATGTGTACGAACCGGTGATATTGACGATGTGGGCGACAACCGCCATCTGACTTTTTTTGAAATGATGGGAAACTGGAGTTTTGGTGATTACTTCAAAGAAGAGGCAATTAAATGGAGCTTTGAATTTTTAACCAGCCCGGAGTGGCTTGGTCTTGATCCAAAAAGGCTTTATGTCACCACCTTCAAAGGTGAGAACGGCATCCCCAGGGATGAAAAAGCAATTGAAGTGTGGAAAGAAACCTTTGCTCAAGCCGGCATGAACGTGACTGTAGCGGGGGAGGATGAAATGATAAATAATGATATCCGCATCATACCTCTGGGTACGGATGATAACTTTTGGATTGCCGGCGCCACTGGACCATGCGGTGGAGACACAGAAATGTTTTATGATACTCGCCCGGAAGAAGGCGCTTTAGAGGGTAAATTTTCTGACTTGGTCGGCAATTACCGATTGATTGAGATTTGGAATGACGTTTTCATGGAATTCAATAAAACCGCAGATGGACAATACATAAAACTTGAAAAACCGAACGTCGATACAGGAATGGGCGTGGAACGAACATTGATGGTATTGAGTGGAGAAAGCACTGTTTTTGAAACAGAACTTTTCCAGCCGATTTTCGAAAAAATCGAAACTCTTACCCATTCTAAATATAGCGACAATGAAGAAACCAAAAGAGCCTTCAGGATCATTGCTGACCATATCAAAACAGCAACTTTAATGATTTCCGATGGCGTTACTCCCTCGAACACAGCACAAGGTTATGTTTTGCGTCGAATCATCCGTCGGGCAATCCGCTACGGTAAGCTGATCGGCATGCAAACAGATTTTTCACCAAAAATTGCCGAGGTCGTTATTAATATGTATGGCCATTTTTATCAGGAGTTAAATTCAAATACAAAATCAATTTTTGAGGAACTTAAGAAAGAAGAGGACAAATTCAGATTAACTCTGGAAAACGGTATCAAAGAGTTTGAAAAGCTTAAACATAAAAACGCCGATAAAACCATATCAGGCGAGGACGCTTTCAATCTTTATCAATCATATGGATTCCCTTTTGAAATCACCAAAGAACTGGCACTGGAGGCTGATTTAATAATTGACGAGGCAGGCTTTAATAAAGAACTGGAAAAGCACCAGGAATTATCAAGAACTGCCTCAGCTGGTATGTTCAAGGGAGGTCTTGCTGATACCGAAGGTATTACTATCAAATATCACACCGCTACTCATTTGCTTCTAGCAGCCTTGCGCGAGATCCTCGGTCCGGAAACCTTCCAAAAAGGCAGTAATATTACAGCAGAAAGGCTTAGGTTTGACTTTAATTACGACCAAAAATTAACTCCTGAACAGATCAAACAGGTGGAAGATTTAGTAAATCAGAAGATAGGGGAGAAAATACCGGTTGAATTATCAGAACTACCGAAAGGAGAAGCTTTAAATATAGCCAAAGTGTCTTTTGACCCCTCAAAATATGGTGATATCGTCAAAGTCTATAAAATAGGCGATTTCAGCATCGAATTATGCGGCGGACCGCACGTTAATAACACCGAAGAACTTGGCCGATTCAAGATACAAAAAGAAGAGGCCTCGTCTGCCGGAGTTAGAAGAATCAAGGCTGTTTTGGAGTAACATTTTAAATTTTAAAAAAGAGCGATAGAATGTCGATTCTATCGCTTTTGTTGTAGATTGAGATCTAAAGTCTCTTTCCCTGGGACAATCTACATGCCCGAGAAATCATCTCTCCTGTTGCTAACCTCTCGTTCAGAGAGGAGGCATAGTCTTTCCTGGCAAGGAAGCAACAGCAAAACCGGCGAGCGGGCCCTTCGTTTTCACCTATCGCCATAAAGCGATATTGCCAGAAAAACACCACTGAAGCGCCCTTTACTCCCTCGATGTCAACTCCAAATTCTTCACCTCCTTCCAAAATGATCTTTTTGGCAATAATATTATACATTATTTACTTAAAACAACAAATATCTCATTACCTTGATAATTTATAGGTTTTCATTTAAAACTAGCTAACCAGCGCTAGATAGAGGCTACTCTTGACAGCATCAATAATTACATATATAATTAATATTACGATTAACTAAGATAATAAATATAGATTGAAATTATTCTTAGCTTAAAATAATTTACCAAGCTTTTGGTAAAATTTTTATGTTTTACCAAAATTTTTTGTATATTTAATGGGTAAAAAACAAGGA
>Ga0076259_120_pt1 | contig 16401 bp, 8 predicted proteins | sample RifGroF2_FD_67747 | JGI IMG/M metagenome (GOLD analysis project Ga0076259, IMG submission 67747) | Parcubacteria (Falkowbacteria) bacterium GW2011_GWF2_39_8
CCCAGGATAAATTCTATCGCAGTCTAAAAAATGGCTTTACGCTTGTTGAACTCTTGATCGTTATTAGTATTATAGGAGTTCCTGATATATATCATGGAATGATGTATGACAGATGTTTTAATTTTCTGTCAAACAAAGATTTGCCCGTTGCTGTTAAAGTATATTCAATGGAAACATTATTCAAAATTGAATTCAGCAATATAGGCAATTTGCATTCATTATTGTCAATGCCATAAGCCCCGTTATCCCGGGAAGTAAGCCATATTTCTTTGCAGCCGCCAGAAAGACTGCTGCTGCCAACTCTTTGTCATTTACTGCCTTAGCATGTCTCCACATATCAACTAAATCGTCTGAGTTGTCATTGTCACCTATTTTACTCATAGCTTCACGAACACTCTTCTTTCTACCCATATTGGCTTCAAAGGTATATGGAGTTCTTATCGGACTATTTTCCTTGAAATCTATGATTTCTTTGGTTTTCTTTGCAATATCTTCATCTCCCTTCTTTACTTCTCTACTTATTCTTGTAACTTCACCCATACCTCCCAACTTTGAATTTAAATCAACTTTTAAGTTTGAGATTCTCTTCTTTTCTTCATCGGTAGCATTGCCAGCCTTCTTTTTCTCTTCCAATTTGTTCAATTCTCTTATGGTAGATAGCTCAGAAGCATAAGATTTAGAATCCATATCTGTATTTAAATCTTCTAATTGTTGCTCCTTTTCTCCTAATTTTTTTCTACGCTCAGGTGCTCTAAAAGTCTGATATGCCATTTTAATACCTTCTTTAGCAAACCATCCTTTAGCCATGGCCTCAGTCATATCCTTCGAAGCGCCAAGTCCCTTTATCAAACCAGCACCACCACCCTGTCTCAATGCATCTGCAGACTTTGCCTCACCTTCAGCGATTTCCTTTCTTTTCTTCTGCTCAAAACCCTCTTTAATTCCTTTGTAAATATTGACTGGGTTTAATTCTAATCCACCAAGCTTACCATCTGATGTTTTAATTTTCCTAGCCCCCCAAGCCATTGTACCAAGAGTTGCAGCACCGCCTAGTTTCAATCCCTTCTTACTCCAATTCTCCCCGAAGCTTGCTGCTTTACTGATAGTTCCTCCCAATTTTTGAGTAATCATTAAACCACCGACCAACATGCCGATTGCAACTACAAAATTTATGAATTTACCTGTACATAATATTTGTGCTGGACCAAAACACTGCTCTGCACCAGAACCGTCGCCGCCAATGCTGGTAATTTGATTTGAAGATACTAATGCAAGCCAAAGAAAAAAAGCTAAAATCGGTCCAGAAACTGCATAATTAACAAAATCAGACCACCATTCTGATGAATATTTTTGTCCACTAGGGAAAGTTGATAATATGAAAGCAAGAGGTGAAAGTACTACATAAATCCAAAGCATAACAATTCTTACAACCAGCACTGCTAAAAAAGCACACATTACAGTCGCAGCAATCACTAAAAAAACCACACCTAAGATCAATCCTCCTACAGTTGATGTTAAATTAATTTCGCCTTTCCAGGTCTCTTTAGCTGCCATATTTAAATAATCTTGTACCCCCAAAGTATTTACAAAATTACCACCGCCCTGGCCTATCGCATTCACAAAAGTTAACATCACGATTTGCGATCCATCAATAATTAATCCGCATATTGTTCTGGAAAAATTAATTAATATCGCCATCATTAACAGCTTCGGAAGCAACTTTTTTGCGTTGTAGCTTTCAACTCTTAAAATAGTAGCAAATGCGATAACAAGTAAAACCAATATAAACAGCATGTTGCAAAAATCTCTTACTATAATCCAAGCATTTATGATAGGCGTCTCATTTATGAAATTATTATAACTAGCAATATGAATTACTGCCCAAATTACTATGGAAATTATCATACCCATAACAAACACTATTGTTTGTACTATAGTTCCGACTACTACCATCACCGTTGAGTCAATTGGGTTCATAACCAAATCAAGAACGCCTGCATAAGAATTTTTTGTCAACAAAAATACACCCAATACAATAAATAATGGCAATCCAAATAGATAAATTTTTTTATTAGGCTTACTCATAAACTACTTTTGGGTTATATTTTTTATATTCTTTTTCAACTTTTTCTGCACTCTCTAGCAATGCCTTGTTCTTTTTATTAATTTTAAGCTTTAGTAATATTGCTCCCATAGTATAAGATGGGAAAAAATTTCCAAAAGGAATAAACTTAATCACTATCGGCCAGGCATATCTTTTTATCAACCATTTTTTTATAACAGATGATTGAAGGAAAAATATAAAAAACAATGCGATTGCGACGACTTTATCCGCAAAATATCCAATTGTTCCCAAAGTAATAATATCAATTAGATCACCGATTATTGAAAGCAAAAGTATTGAAATAAAAGTCCCACCATCAAGCTTGTTTTTATTTATCTGATTTCTAAAATTTATTCCAACTCTAGCCGCTTCAGAATAGGCTTGAAACTGATTTTCATTTTCAGCAGCTTTGATTAATCTCAACAACTCTTTACTTGCATTAAATTGATCTTCTTCACTTAACTGTCTCGATTTTTGATCTTGACTATACTGTGCTGTTAACTCAAGTCCGGATTTAGCGACATCAGCATATGATTTTGCACTTTTTTCACTTCTTGCTATTTTTATTGAATCAAATGTACCCAAGCCTTTATTAACTTGTTCTTTATTAAACAACTTTCCACTCTTAATTTTATCACTAAATCTATTAATCCTTTTATCAGTTTTTAACTGCTTCATTTGTGAGCTACGAATAAGTTGTTCCTCCTGATTCAATTTTAAAGCTTCTGGCATATTTTCGATTTTATTCACTTTTATTATACCATAAACTTCCGGCCAATCGGTAAATGTTGCATCGCTAAGACTATATCTTACAGAAATGCTTGAGTTCGTCCGAAGTTATTAAATCCCCCGACCCCCTTTATTAAAGGGGGGGGCAAAATATGACTTTTAAAACTTGCTTAATTAGCCGTTACCACTACATTTTGACTGGACAATATGAATTGACTACAATCACCCCTGTTCCCTGTCGTATCACCATTACACCAACCCCAATTATCTTTAATCCTTACACTTGGTTGAACCCTACATTCATCTGCTGCACAAGTAATATTTGTACCTAGAGTACCTGCCAAAGCTTTTAGATTCCAGTAGTCATACAAACGATACAGAGAATGCGGATGTTCTTTGTTTGGTTGGTCCATAATCTGTACACCAGAAACTGTTGTCATACCCCCGTCGCCCCAATCGACAACATATTCAACCAAAGGCAGCTGTTGGGAATCAACCGAGGAATTAAAAGTGAAATTGATAAAACCGCTTTTATATACTTTTGCGTCTGATGTGGAAGTGGCATTAACCGAAACGTTAGAAACTATCGGCGCGTAAGCACAATCCATTCTGGCATTCGAATTCGGTGCGATAGTTGAAGGACAAATGGTTTCTGGAGCAGTCCAATCACCGACTTCCGGTACATAATGCGAAGTGGTGGTGTTCCATCGCCAAATACCATAGCTTTGTGCGAATATGCTCTTCAGTAATTTTAATGCCGTTGGATCAGGTGTGGGCAAAAATGGTCCCATAGTCATAAATGGTGTACAAGTTGCTGTTGCCGGGCAAGCGAAATTATCTGTAGTAAAAGGCACGGTTCCATTATTGGCAACGCAAGCTTTGAAAGAAGATTTTTCCGGAGCAACCAAGTCTCTACATACACCCATGTATGGACTGGAGGTATTATTCTTGAAGCTGTAAGGCAACCCGCCATTGACTACTGAGCTGTATTCTGTCATATCAGTAAAGCCGAAATTATATATCGGATTGTTATTTAATTTATTGCCTGGAAGCCCGTTCCAGTCGTATGGATCCTGTACATTAAGTGGCTGTAGAATACTACCGAACGGCAGGTGAGGCGCAGTATAGCCATAGCCCCAGAGTAACCCGCCGCCCAAGTCGAGCATCGGCAAGATAAATTTACTGCCATCGAAAACACGACCACTCCAATATTTATTTTCGCCGGTTTCGGTTACTACCTTGGCAATCTTGCTACAATATGACATTTTATCGTCAAAAAGCGTGTTCGTAAGTTTGTCATAAAATTTAACACCTTCTTCAGAAACCAAATCCATAGTCCCTAAACTTACCGATATAGTTGTAGTGTTTATTAAGCTACCATTATATTCAAACCAACCGTAATTAATGTCCGTATCTATTTTATACATAGTACCAGTTGCATTACAATTAATACTCCATGGATCATTTGGGTCCCAACTACTTCCGCCATTACCTCCGCAAATTGTACAATCTGCTACACATATGGTTGCATATCCATTGGGACAATTTTGATTTATAGTGCTTAATGGGCAATAATTATTTGGCCCTTTTGGAGCTCCCATTTTAGTATTTATCTTTCTCTTCTCCACCGGAATCAAAGCCTCTGCTTCTTGACAGAAATATAATGGCGTCTGTCCTTGATAGCCGGCGCTTTGCTCGACTATGGCATCTCCTTTAATTCTCTCACCTGGCCACCATAGCAAGCAGGTATTAGGATCGCCCGGTTGTCGGTCATATTGCAAGCAATAGCCTTTCCAGCCTTTGTATTTGACGCCTGAATCATCATAATATTCACAAGATAAAGAATCCTCTTCCGCATACAAGCGGCAGGCTTGAGTAGTGTTCCAATCATTTGAGCCATCTTTGCGAGAATTCAAAGCCGGTTGGATGTTTACGCTGTCCACATAAAAGTTTCCACTATTGCCGGTAGAGCTCAGACTGATATTGACTGGCGAAACACTGCTAGTAAATTCAATCATCTTCAAAGTCCAATCATTTCTTGCATCCAGGATTGAAGTATATAATACATTGCCGTTCGCTTTGTCTTTGATCTGAATAGAGGCAGCGCCATCGGTCAGATTAAGAGTATTCATATAAGCGGATAAGATATACTTTGTGCCAGGAGAAATATGTATTGTTCCGGAGATAGCCTGATATTGAGAACCTATCTTTAAGAAGCTCTTGCCATCAAATGGATATCGGACACCTTCGGTCTGTCCGGCCACAGGATTATTTATTACCCTAAAACCATTTTCACTCCAACTGCCATTTTCAAAACTCCAACCCATCGGCTTGCCTGCAAGACTATAGAATTCGAAACTTCCATTTGGCACGATAGCCAGTTCACCTTTTTGTTTCATGTCACCAAAGCGATAACTTCCTTGCAGATTGTTATCATCGATTCCCTCATAGGAAACCATACTATAACCGCTGACATTGCCTTTGGATTGCATATCACCTCCGGGCAAAGATACTGTTTGATTGACAGGCACCTTGTCGGAAATCAAATTCATGCAATTACCCTTATCATCAACGCTGTTACACACGCCGATATCTGAACAATAACTTGCCTGTTGGCCATTATTGTCCTTGTAAACCACCTTAGTCAAACAGGTCATCCATTTGTCGCAAACGCGGTCAGGAGTAACTTTTATCAGCTGATTTGAATCTGCCATCCCCGGATCTGGTGATGCAGTAAGATTGACGCTGATATTATCGGCATCGTACACCAGGCCGGCCAACCCCAAGCCTTCTTGGCTGCGTTGATTGAATAAGATGCAGCCCTCTTCAAAATTAACAGAACCATTACAGCTTGATTTATCAATGTCTTTGCCTGATTGATAATCTACAACTACTTTCTTAAATTCTACCCGATTATTAACGCTCAAATCGTCTATTTCAATCGTACAAACAGTACTGGCGCCTGTGTAAATAAATATACTACTCATGTTGCTATCCAGCGTGAAAGTAGTAGAAAGATTCGGAGTATTACCTAACCTATTAGTATATGGCTCCAACTGATAAAATCTGTTATCGCAATCTTTTATCGTTAAGCTACCGGTACCCTTGCCAGCAAGCCGATAAAGAGTATATTCATCAACCTTTATCTGTTGTCCTGTTCCGACAATCCAACCACTGCCTGGCCCACTGCCTAAATCTTTAAAGTCGCCATTAAATACAAGGTTGTCAGAAAAAGCGCTAACCGGATCAATCAATTCCGTGCAGGTCGATTGATCTGCCGGACAGATTCCTGCCCAGCCTTGAGGCTGTACTATCTGCCTCTTGCCTTGACCGAAAGTCTTGGTAGGTCCCGCTACATCAGTGGTACATTCTACATCTACATCTTTTTCAAGACATCTCTCCCCTTCACCGCAATCCTGATCACCCAAACAGACATTGCCGTCGCCGATATTGTCGTTGTTCGTGTCGCAATTATGGGTTTTCTTTGCCAACCAGCTTTGTCCCTGAGCATTCTTCTTTTGCCGCCATTCGCAAGCTTCATCGCCTGGGTCTCTGAAATAAACCTGCCCTTCCGCTGTGGAATAGGCGCTACAATCTACTGCGTCAGAAGTACACAATGAACTGTCATACTTATCTGGATTATTTTTTATATAAGCATCATGATAAAGAGTTGTTACATCGTAATTATAGGCTTTACCCAAACGTTGACAGCCTTTGTCTTCTTCATTACATTCTTTGGATTTGTCATAAACCGCATAAATATATTTATCTTCTGAAACGGTAACATCGTCATCGGTAGGAGCTCCGGCATTAAAGCTTTTGCTGTATGGTGAATTTGAATTCTGAGTATCAATCATCAGTTCACAACCCACAGCGCTGTCCTTACACAGATAGGAAAATGATTTCAAATAATGCTGGATATTGTCCCTGTCCTTGTATTCGTCACAGCCAAGCATATAGTTGGCATAGGGATTACCTTGTAAATCTTGATTACAAGAATCCGGAGTTTTCCAAGAATTCTTAATCAGATAATATCGATCGGAAATTTCAGTCAATTTAATATTGTCGATAAAGAAATCACCCACGCTAGAAGCAGTGATAGTGAATATTTCATTCTGAGTCGGGATATGATTTACATTCGAAAGACTTATTTCATATAGTTGCCACAAATTTTTTACCGGAGTAGTAGTAGCAAAAAAATCTTTATTCGTTCCATCGCTTAGAGCGGCAGAAAGACTGAGGTTACTATTGCTTTTGGCCATAAAGGACAAGACATAGGATTTGTCTTTCTGGATCATATTCGGTACCGGCAAGCTGATTGCCGAAGTGCCTTGAGCGTACAATGAATGGCCGTTTAAGGTGATTGCTTCCATACTGGAAACAACTGTCCCGCCGTTAGCCTGCCATCCTTGGACAGTCGCATCTTCAAAGTCATTGGCAAAAACTACCCGGATGTTCTGACCGGTATTGCCAGTATATTCTCGACAACCATTGTCGGCTGCAGAACAAGACATGCCTTCATTAGGAATGGCATTGTAAATACAAGATTGGGTAGGATTGTCCCAGGTGCCACCGTTCTTACAAAGAATACATTGATTGTCTAAGAAGCTAACATCTTTATAATTTTCAGTCGGATAAATTGACTTGCCATTACATTCGGCAGCTGAAATGTCATTGCCCTGCGCATCCTTGACAATGTTTTTTTCTGTGCGGCGATAAGGATGGCAATTTTCGGAACAACTGACGGTATTATTATACAAATGATGAGACTTGACTCCGTCCTTAGCATAGAACTCACGACAATTAGGATTATAGCTTGATTCACCTAGCTTGGTACTGCAACCATTAACACCGTAAACCGCCTCCTCGGCAGGATTAACAATAAATGGATGGGAATTCAACCCGCCTTTTAATATAACAACTTTCAATTGATAACCGGTTTCGTTTGATCCTTCCCAACTATAAAATTCCGTACAAGCACCATCTGAGGCTTTTATACATTGCCTTAGAGAAGAATAATATTCAATTCCCTCCCCTCCTTGGGCAACTTTGTCTAAATTGGTGAATTCATCACAGCCTGCAGCCTGAGCATTGCAAGTCTTGGCTGTTTTGGCAATAAGATTTTCTGGCCGCAAGGAATCAAAAGTCGATTCGGATTGGATAAATGAATCAAAGCCGACACATTCAGCAACACAATAATCTTTAGTGGATGCCTTGGCCGGCACTTTGGTGCCATCGGTCTGTGAAGTGTACAACTCACAGCCAACATCATTCAAATTACAACGGGCGGCGAAATTCTTACATTCTTCCGGTGGAGTGCCAAGATCGCATTTCAGGTATTCTGGAGCAAGTTTTTCATAGACTAATCCTTGCTGACCATAAGCTCCATAGCTACTGCTGTCTCTGCCCCTTTCCAATTTTATGGCATCGATTACACAGTTCGTGTCGGCGCTATCCACGGCAAAGGAGATCCTCACTTGGTTGGTGGCGGCATTAAAGGTGTAGGCAGTTTTATTATTTTGCCAATCAACACCTGATAAAAAGCTGACAGCAGTTTGATCGGTGTGCAACTTGAAAGTACTGTTAGCAGAACAATTTTTGGAATAAAAAGATAAGGCGTATGATTCCCCATCTATATTATAGCTACTTCCACCTACAGGACCGATTACTACGATTTTTTCATTCGTGCCTGTGTTTAATTTTAATCCTGTAATACCTTCGAAGCTTTCGGTTGAAGTCGCACCCAGGATGCCCCAACCGCCATTGACTAAAACTTCTTCAAAACTGGAATTGACTAATAAATTAGCCCCCAATCCCTCTTTGGTTCGGATCAAGCCACGGCAACCTTCCGCCTCCTCTTCACATGTCTCAGCGCCGCCATCGAAGAACATCTTGTCACCGACTGAAGTTTGAGTACAAACATATTTATCTTGCGCATAATCAAAATTCGTACAATAAGAAGCGCAACCGGCATTATCTACTGTACAACCGGCGTATTTTAAAGTATTTTTCAAATAAGAAACTTCTGTATTATCGCTTTTCTTGAATGTTTCGCATGTATTATAAAGCGGCTCGCAAGAATCCGAGCTGAAGTTCCATTTGCGTCGCTCCTCAATACAATAACCATAAAGCTTGCAAGAGCCATCATCGTTTTCTTTGATACAGGATTGTTCATCAGCACAATATTTATCATCCCTGGTAACAGTCGCCTCGCCCGCGGTGACAGAAGATGAAATAATGCTTGAGCCGTAACCCTCACGAGCACAATAATTCAAAGGCGCTTTCAATACCCATTTAGGGTCTACCAATCCCTCGCACCAGGACTCAGAATATCCCACATATTTGTCACTGCTGGAGTAGCATGCTACAAGATCCCCAAGATTTCTTGGCCCCTTGTCTTGATTTACTTTGATATATTGCGCAGCAATTTCCCAGCCAACTGGCAAAATACGGAATTTACGCAGAATCATCATCGATCTATATGGATACCCCTCGTTATATTTTGGCTCCAGCTCTTGAGAGATAAAACCAAACACTCCATCTTTATTCAAATATCCATCTTCCATCGCCTTGCCTACAGTAAGCTTATTCTGGATTGCCTGAATTAACTTATTATCAATAACACAATTGGTCGGTCCAGCCTTGTTGGGATCAGGGCATTGGGACAACTCGGTTAAAATATTATAATCACCCCTGACCGTAAAATTCGGTTCGATTATTTTTTTTAATTTTTCCTTGGTGGCACTAATACCTCCTCTGTCAGGCCCAGCTCCAAAATTCGTCAACCTCGACCAATCAAAAGGATTGGAGATTGATTTACTGCCTTCACCCAACTTACCCATTAAAGTGTTGAAACCGGTAAGCGCTAATTGATTTAGAAAAATATTTGCAGCATCTGCAAGAGCACTACCGGTGAACTTAGCAAAATTACCATTTTGCAGATCTCTTACTTGTTGCGCACGTCTTTCTGACTCATTCGGCGGTGATAGTTTAAAACCGCTAATTGCACTTTCAACAGAAAGCCATCCTTTTGTTGACTCTAACTCCTTGCCTCGTAATTCAGTTAGAGCGTTCTGTTTTTCCAATATGCCAGTTTGAGTAGTCAAAGCAATACCAAAATCATTAGAAGTGGGATTAAACATGTCTTGAAACTTGTTCAAAAAATCACCACTAGATAATTCTTTTTCCCAATTTTGCTTTAACTTCGAAAAAGTACAAATTGGTTTTTTCTTTCTGTAAGTATCAACCAATCCCATTCCAATCTTAAGTTTAACGGATAGGTCAGGCGAACATACGTTAAATTTTAATTCGCCGTTTACCTTGCCAAACTCTTCCAACATTAAGCCAGCGGCATTGTCACCAATATTACCCAGGTATTCTCCCCAGCCTTCAGTGATAAACAATGGCTTTTGCCCCTTTCCTCCAGAACCAAGCCAAGTTGCCGTATCATAGGCGATAGTATTTAAAGAACTGGACAGGGCAGATTGAAATGCTCTTGACCAAGTCGCCTCTTTAGTCCACTGGTTTGCCCACTGAGTTAGTTGTTTAAAAAATCCTTGATTCTGCGAGGCAATTGATTTTTCAATCATTTTTTTGTTTACCTTTGCCTGATTCAACAAACCCTGAATAACACCTGACTGCGTTACGGAAATTGAGGTTGCTTCTTTCGATTTTGCCTCGATTAAACTTTGTTCTAATTTGGCAATGAGAGATTCAACATCAGCTAAATCTGCTGCTGTATAATCAACTGCCTGGGCATTACTAACTTGCAGTACAAAAAAGAAAACGAACAATAAACAACTAAACAACTTCTTGTTAAATATGGCCTTTTTCATAATTGAATCAAATTAATTGCCGGTAGGCAAAGTACTCGCTTCTTTTATTAACTCTTGATAATTACTCATTAAATCATTATCACTTATCTTATCTAATGCTTGCTTATCCATGCCGGAACTGATTAATAACTGTCGTAAAGATGTAGCGTTCATACCGCCTTCAAGCATTTTTTTTAATTCCTCCTCGCTTTGTCCGGAAGCATCCAAATTAGGGGTTGGAATCGTGCTGGTCGAATTTGCGTTAATCAAACTATTAGTGGAAGTGCTTGCTCCACTTTGTACCGGAGCCGTACAATCCTGCCCAGAAGGACAATTCGGGTCGGTGCCTTTGTTGATTTCGTCTCCATCCTTGGAACTGTCACTATCACTGTCTTCCAGATAAGGTGAAGTTTTATAAATATTTAACTCATCCCAATCAGTTAGGCCGTCAATATCCGTATCTTTTGTTTTTAATGCCTCATCATTAGGGTTAAGTTCTTGATTTTCAACCTCCTCCGTTCCATTATCGCTCCCTTTATATACGAAAGGCTCGGTCAAGCTTTTCTTAAACTGCATCGCCCAGATTGAAATAATAAAGAGACCAAAAAAAACCAAAACAGCTAACGCGATTTTTTGGTTTTTATCCAAAGATTGTTTTTCAGGTTGTTGAGAGTAATTTTGCATGAAGACACTTTCTTTCAATGAAAAAATTATACCATATTTTTACTAAAATCTCCAAATGTTTTTATCCACAATTATTTAAAATTATTAAAATTATCCAACAACCTAACCCAGTCCACCACTGATAACTCCTGCGCCCGAATTTTCTCATCAAAACCGGCCTTTTTAATCCTTTCTGCTGCCTCAGTTTGGGATATGTGATATCCACCGGCTAAGTTGTTTTTTAACATCTTTCGTTTGGCTCCGAAACCGAATTTAACCAACCGAAAAAAATCTTTCTCTTTAAACGCCCCCTTTAACAAAGGGGGTTGGGGGGATTTAATTCTTATTCTGATCACCGCGCTATCCACCTTAGGCGCTGGCCAAAAATTATCAGCGGGCACATTTTGGATGATTTCCGCCTCGGCATAAAACTGAACAGAAACCGCCAACAGACTCATCTGGCCAGGTTTGGCCGCAATCCGCTCCGCGACTTCCTTTTGCAACATCAACACCATCAATTCCGGCCGATGTTCAGTACTTAAAAATTTACGTAAAAAAACCGAAGTGATGTTATAGGGTAAATTAGCCACAATCTTATAGCCTGAAGCCAAGACTTGTATATCTAATACATTCTTATTAATGACTTCAATATTTTCCGCTTTTTGTAACAGCAAAGCGGTTTTTAGTGTTTCGGCAATCTTGTCATCCAACTCCACCGCAATGACTTTTTTTGCTTGCTTGGCCAGCTTGGCCGTCAAAAAACCGAGACCAGGTCCGACTTCCAGCACTATCTCATCTTTTTTAATTTCCGCCGCCTCAACTATCTTGTCATAAACCTCTTCCCGAATTAAAAAATTCTGCCCTTTTGACCGGGCAGGCTGGATATCATACAATTTACAAATTTTTTTAGTCTGATCGAGGAGGTTCATTCATGATTTATTTAATTTAAAGGTTGTGATATTATTATAAAAATCATGAATGAACCTCTCTAATTTCTTTAGATCCAAATTATTTAAAATATCATTTTTTGCCTTAACAACTGTCTTTTTATTCAGCGGATTGCCAAAAATTATTAATGAGGTAAAAATGGATGTATTTGCTGCAGGCACCGGAAAGGTTCATGTTGCGCAGATCGCTTTAAAAATCCAAACCTGTCAAACAACTCCCGCGTGTATAGGCACCTGTGCTTTATGCGGGGGATGTGGGGCGTATGACCAACTACAATATGCCATTCTGTTTGGACAAGAAGCTCGATCAGAATTAATCAGAAGTTGTCCGTCTATCGGATTTAAACCAATGCAAGGCAATGGAATGTGTAATGTTGGTGAGGTAATTTTTGGACTTGCCCAAGACATGACACTGAGTAAAATAACTCCAGCAGATGCTATGAATTTTTTTTGTGGTAAACAATGAAGAATATGAATAAACAAAACACTATAAATCTTCTTTATGTAATTTGTTTTTTTGTTCTGTCTTATTTTTATTATACTTCTTTCGCAGAAGCTGACATCTCTCTATTATCCAGAGTAAGAGGAAAAATTTTGCTCCAAGTTGAAAAAAATGGCGAAGCTTGGTATGTAGACCCCCTTTTCGATGAAAGATATTATCTAGGCAGACCAAATGATGCCTTTAAGATTATGAAGGAATTGGGAGAAGGCATAACCAATAAAGACTTGTCAAAAATTCCAGTTGCCATCACTAAATACCAAGGCCTTGATTCAGATAATGATGGCTTGAGTGATGCAATTGAAAATAGTCTAAAAACGGATAAATACAAGGCCGATTCTGATGGAGATGGTTATGACGACAAAACAGAAATTTTAAATAACTACAATCCCAGTGGCTCGAACAAAATAACGATTGATATTAATTTTACCAAAAAACAACTAGGTAAAATTTTACTTCAAGTTGAAAATAATGGCGAGGCATGGTATGTAAATCCTGCGGATCAAAAAAGATTCTTTCTAGGCAACCCGGCTAATGCTTTCTATATAATGAAAAATTTAGGAGTCGGCATAACGAACAATAATTTGGCACAAATACCCGAACATTATCTTGATTTAAAAACTAACAATGATTACATAGTTAATAATAACACCACGCCCGTACCAAACAATGATGATAAAATTAAATATTTAGACCCTAAATACCCTTTCAGCTTTGAATATTTAAAAAAATATAGCATTAAAAAAAGCAGTGATTTTGATTATGTGATATTTTTGGGAGACTACGACCAAAACCTATTTAAAGAAAAAAAATCTTTCATAACTATTATGTACCAAAAAATCGAACCATCAATCGTGCTTGAAGCCTATAAAACCTCAAGTAAAACAGGTGCAAAAAAAATCTATGATAAATATTCAATTATAAATAGCAAAGAAGCTTATTCAGAGGAATATCAATTTATTGAAAATAATAGCTATGAAATAACCACAACGATAAAAAATAATACAAATGAATTTTTACAAATCCAAATGGCTGCCTCTACCGATTCAAAAAGTCTCTACGACAAAATTTATAGTGACGTAATAAATAGCGTTAAGTTTAAATAGTTTACACCTAAACAAAAAAAGACGAGGAATTCGTCTTTTTTAAAACAGAAAATGCGTAAGTTTGAATTTCAAACTGATGAATATTATCATATCTACAATCGCGGCGTAGATAAAAGACAAATTTTTGTTGATGAAAATGATTTTATTCGCTTTTTAACCGGGATGAGGGAGTTTAATATTGAAAAATCAATCGGTAGTTTACGAACTCTCCAGGCTCTAAGTGCCTGCAGCTGCAGGCACTTAGAGCCTGGAGAATCTACATCGTTAGTTAATATCATTTGTTATTGTCTGAATAAAAATCACTTCCATTTTATTTTAAAACAACAAATAGAAAATGGCATCACAAAATTCATGCACAAAATAAGCATGGGTTACACAAACTATTTTAATCTCAAACATGAACGTAGCGGATCACTTTTCCAAGGACCATTTAAAGCGGTCCACATCAATACCAACGATTACCTTTTGTGGTTATCTGGTTACATTAATGGCAATTGCCAAATCCATGGGCTAGGCGATGCCAAAAATTATCCTTGGTCCAGCTATAAAGATTATCTTTACTTGAGGAATGGCACATTGTGTGATAAAAAACCAATCCTAGAACAGTTTAAGGGCTTGAACGAATATGAAAAATTTGTTGAGATGATTGTTAATGATTCGAGTGAACGAAAAGAAGAATATAAAAAATATTTACTGGAATAAAAACAGGCTCTAAGTGCCTGCAGCTGCAGGCACTTAGAGCCTGTTTTATTTTATTTCACCACAATATTTATCAACTTATCCGGGACGAAAATTACTTTGATAATTTCTTTGTTTTCGAGCCAAGGTTTTATCTTTTCTTGTTCAAGGGCGATCTTTTGAGCTGCTTCTTCTGTGATCCCTGCTTCAACTTCGATAGTCTCTCGAACCTTGCCATTGATTTGCACCACAAGATTAACCAGTTCATCTCTTATCAACGCGCCATTGTATTCTGGCCACTTTTGCAAAAAGATACTTTCATTATTCCCTATCAAGGACCACAATTCTTCGGCCATATGAGGAGCAAAAGGTGACAGAATCTTTAAAAATTTTTCCACTGCCGGCTTGGGCAAAGAATCGAACTTGCTGGCAAAATTCACAAATATCATCATTTGTGAAATAGCCGTATTAAAACGGAATTCCTCAATATCTTCAGTAACTTTTTTAATAGTTTTATGCAATAGCTGTGGCAAACCTACCGGTGCGCAATTGCACTGCCCTACTCCAACCTCACAATCGGTTAAAGTTTTTTCGGTTGCCAATTTCCAAGCTTTTTCTAAAAATCTAGTTATGCCAACTATTCCTTTGGTATTCCAAGGCTTAGCATCTTCCAATGGACCCATAAACATCTCGTAGATTCTTAAGGCATCTGCGCCGTATTGCTCGACTATTACATCAGGGTTTACTACATTCCCTTTGGACTTACTCATCTTGGTTCCATCTTCAGCCAAGATAGTTCCTTGGTGGCGCAACTTCAAGAAAGGTTCATTAAAATCAACCAAGCCGAATTTTTGTAAAGCCTTGGTAAAAAATCTTGCATATAAAAGATGTAGGACTGTATGTTCAGCACCTCCTAAATACACATCTACTGGTAACCATTGCTTTAAGGCTGATTGGCTAGCAAATTCTTGATCATTCAGATTGTCCGCATATCTTAAATAATACCAGGAGGAGCAAACGAAAGTATCCATAGTGTCTGATTCTCGTTTGGCTTTTATGCCACATACTGGACAAATCACTTCATGAAAGGTCTTTGACAACATCAACGGTGATTCTCCGGTGGGCTTAAAATCAACGTCAGTTGGCAGTAAAACCGGCAAATCCTTTTCAGGCACAGGAACTTCACCACATTTTTCACAATAAATTATCGGAATAGGTGCTCCCCAATAACGTTGGCGGCTAATCAACCAATCCCTTAATTTATAATTGACTTTCCTGCTACCCTGCAGATTTTTTTCTAACCACTGCATCATTAACTCTCTCGCCTCAGCTGAACTTTTGCCAGTAAATTCTCCGGAGTCCACAAGCTGACCATCATCGGTATAGCATTCTGTTTTGGACCCTTTGTTTGATATAATACTCTCTTTGATCTGAAGATTGTATTTCTTGGCAAACTCAAAATCTCTTTCATCATGGGCCGGAACTGCCATCACTGCGCCAGTTCCATAACTGCCCAAAACATAATCAGCAACATAAACTGACACGCTATTCCCATTAAAAGGATTGACAGTTTTGATGCCTTTTAATTCAACTCCGCTTTTCTCTTTTGCCTCCATTCTGTCTAAATCTGTTTTCTTTTTCGTAGCAGCCACATATGCCTCCACCTCATCAATGTTTTTAATCGCCTTCCCTAATTCTTTAAGTAACGGATGTTCTGGCGCAACAACAACATATGTACAACCGAAAATAGTATCCACCCGGGTAGTAAAAACTTTAATCCCCGGCTCGTAACCACCAACTGAAAATTTAATTTCCGATCCTTCCGATCTGCCAATCCAATTCTTTTGCGCTGCCTTGGTCG
>Ga0076259_124_pt1 | contig 15932 bp, 12 predicted proteins | sample RifGroF2_FD_67747 | JGI IMG/M metagenome (GOLD analysis project Ga0076259, IMG submission 67747) | Parcubacteria (Falkowbacteria) bacterium GW2011_GWF2_39_8
TTCTTTTCTTTCATTTCTGTTTCGGTGGCAGCGCCAACTTTAATCACTGCTACGCCACCGGATAATTTAGCTAAGCGTTCTTGGAATTTTTCTTTATCATAATCAGAATCGGTAGCCGCTAACTCACGCTTGATCTGCTCGACACGCTCCTTTATTGTTTTTTCCTCTCCCTTGCCATCAACGATGGTAGTATTTTCTTTGGTCGCAACAACTTTTCTGGCATGGCCTAGATCTTCCAAAGTAGTGTTCTCCAATTTCAAACCAACTTCTTCGGAAATCACTTTGCCACCGGTTAAAATCGCAATGTCTTCAAGCATTGCTGCTCTACGATCACCAAAGCCCGGTGCTTTTACACCCAGAACATTGAAGATACCACGCAATTTATTTACCACGAATGTCGCCATTGCCTCGCCCTCAATATCTTCTGCAATGATAACCAAATCCTTTTTTCCTGTCTGCAAAACTTTTTCCAATAAAGGCAAAATTTCTTGAACAGAGGTAATTTTTTTATCAGTAATCAAAATGTATGGATCTTCATATTCGGCGCGCATTTTTTCCTGGTCTGTCACCATATAATGCGAAACATAGCCCTTGTCAAATTGCATACCTTCAACCGATTCAACATCAACGCCAAAAGACTGCCCTTCTTCCACTGTAACTACGCCATTTTTTCCGACCTTAAACATTGCCTCGGCAATTTTTGCGCCGATCTCTTTATCATTGGCGCTGATGGATGCTACCTGCGCCATTTCTTCCTGTGTAGAAATGGTTGTGCTATCAGCTTTGAGCTTGGCAACGATTTCCGCCACTTTCTTTTCCATTTCAGCTTTGATTTCAATCGGGCTGATGCCGGCAGAAACCAGCTTTAGACCTTCAGTAATCATTGCTTGCGCTAAAACAGTCGCAGTGGTAGTCCCGTCACCAGCAAGGTCATTGGTCTTTGAAGCCACCTCTTTGATTATTTCCGCGCCGATATTTTCAAACTTATCTTCCAGCTCTATTTCCTTTGCCACAGTAACGCCATCTTTAGTAATAACCGGCGCGCCATAGCTTTTATCAATAACAACATTTCTACCCTTTGGCCCCAAGGTAACTTTTACCGCATTGGCTAATTGATCAACACCTCGTTTCAAAGCCGCTCGGGCTTTTTCATCAAAAATTATTTGTTTGGACATATTTTATTAGATTAGAATAAATTTTAATTAGTCCCCTCTGTCATCCCGACAGATCATAGCGACGAGGGATCGCAAAAAGTTAATTTATAATATTAAGTTTTTAAATTCTTTCTATTTTTTATATTGTAATCAATATTTTAACCTATCCCCGAGATCTCTCCTCGTCTGCTGACTCGTCGAGATGACAATCTTAAATTGAAAATTTTTATTAAATTATTGCAATAATATCCGACTCTTTAATGATCAGATATTCCACTCCCTCGATCTTGATCTCATCCGGAGAATATTTTTTAAACATGACTTGGTCGCCGATTTTAACGCTCATCGGCGCACGGCTGCCGTTATCCATCAACTTGCCTTCACCGATGGCGATAACTTCGCCCTTTTCCGGACGCTCTTTATTAATAGTATCCGGCAAAACAATGCCAGACTTCGTCACCTCTTCGGTAACCGCTTTGACTACCACGTAGTCTGATAATGGTTTGATATTCATAATCTTATTTATGCAAAATGTAACACCTACAGATTACATAAAAATTAATAATAAGTTATTTATTTTTTAGCACTCGAGACCTTCAAGTGCTAAATACTTTCTTATTTTAACAATTTAAACAGCCTTGTCAATAGGTTTAAAATAAAAATGTTAAAATAAAAAAGCCAACTTAAGTTAGTTGGCAAGTAATGCGTTATTCGGCAAAATCCGGTTCATATTCAATTTCTTCGAGCGGGGTAAACTCGAAGGTTTCGTGATCCATGTCCACTAAGGTCAGTTCCTTAGTTTCAACGTTCACTATGATCGACATAACATCAATCATTGCATGCACGTCTCGACGATAACTCCAGATTAGCTGCAAAGCGAAACGAGTTAAGTCCCTGGTTTGTTCTATTGCCCCAGGAATTTCACTCAGCTCCCGATATTTAGTCGAAACTATGAGTAAAAATCCATTTTTTACTCTTCCGCTTTGCTGGACCTCGATTTGTAATTCAACTGCTTTGAGCAGCTCTTCTCCGAGGCTCATTGAGTTGGGGTTGATAATCATTAATCGATGAGGTGGAGTCCATGTCGCACCTTCACCAAAAAATATACCCATCTCACAATGCTCCATGCTTATGGGATGTTCAGCTTCAAGCTTGTGCTCCGTCATGTGCCGTGTATTGCCCTCGATCAGTCTGAGCACATACTTCTTAACGTCGAGGGGTACTCGTGAGCCAAGAATTGTCTGAATTTCTGCAAAGATTTTATGTCTGTCCTTGCCGATTTGTTCAGACGTAGCAATAAACCTATCTGGAGTTTCGTCAAAAAAGATATACTCTTCCTTTGAAGTCTCCATTCCAACAACGATAGGGCAGACATCCCCTAACGGGTATGCTCTACGTATCTGATCCCTCAGACTAAACGCGGCTTTACGTGCTTTTTCCGTATTGTTTTTCCATCCAGCACAACACTTCTCCGTTCCCCTGTCATCATAATGAAAAGTAATAAAGAAAACGAAAATTCGTCCCCTCTCTTTTGCATACCTTGCCGATTTATCAAAGCTTTTCCGAAAGGTTGGATGTCCATAACGGAATTTAGCACCGATACTTCTTCGAGGGATAATTTCACCTTCGAAGCAACGGCCATATTTTGCAAATGAGATTCTTCCATCTGCACAGACTCCACACTCAACGTGTATACCATACTTCTGGTAAATTTCTTCAACATCTAGTGCGTCTTCTGCTACTACTTTCATGTAGTTACGGTTGACTTCAATCAACTTCTCCATTCGAGTGGTGTTATCCCACTCAGACCAGTTAAACCCCTCTTCCATTAACTTCTTCATCCTTACCTCCCTCAAAGTAAATACCAGCATGAAATAAGTTGCACTATAATATCACCCAGTCCATCGAGCCATTTTTTTAAGGTTCATTTATTATAAAACTAATTAAACATACTCTTTCCATCGAAATATTCAACCCCCCTATTTTTGCCTACTATTTACAAATTTCTGATTTTATGCTTATTAAAACTAGTTATGTCAAATTATTGAAAAATAGGCTTAAAAAGCAAAAAAGTTGTACAAATACAACTTTCTTGGTTTTTACTAATTTACATATCCGTACCGGAATAACTAAGATTCAATGATTTATTACATAATGGAAAGTCAGGTACGATATTGCCTGGACCGATAATGGCAAATAGTGCCCAGTTACAGAATGAAGGATCGCGAGGAAAACATCTTTCAATTACGCCATCTTTTATATAAACTGCATGCAAAACTTCACCCCTCCAAGATTCAACTGCGCCAATAGCAAAGCCGTCACGAATATTCACCGGTACAGCAATCTCCCCTGTTGGCAATTCCTCAACTATCTTCTTGATAAATGGAATAATATTATCACATTCTCTAATACGACAAGTGAAACGATCATAAACATCACCCTTGGTTTTTACTACAACTGGCATCTTATATTCTTTATATGATGCATATGGATGATCGCGACGCACATCTCGATCAACCCCGGAAGCACGAGCTGGTAACCCCACTGCGCCAAAAGCCTGTGCAGCTTCAAGCGGTAGCTTGCCGGTTGTTTGCAAACGATCCAGAAAGCCATCAGAACCAAGTGCAGTTACAACCACCTCTCTCATTTCTACCCAAGTCTCTTCTGCTTGCATGATTATTTTAGACAACTCTCCCTCACTCAAATCCTTGGTCACACCACCCGGCACAATAAACCCGCGCCAAAAGCGATTACCAAGAATTTCTTCTGATAAGCGCATCAATCTTTCTTTTACCCTGAATCCGTTTGCAGCAATAAAACTATAACCAGTGCCCATACCGCCCATATTGGCAAGATCATGGATATGCATAGTCAACCTTTCCATCTCAGTAATCAACATTCGCAACATTTTCGCTCTTTTAGAAACTTCACATGCTGAAATCTTTTCTACTGCCTCAACAAAAGCCAAGGCGTTGGCTGCAGCCATATCTCCGGACAACCTTTCAATAAATGGCAAAGCTTCAGCAACATTTTTGCCTTCCAGTAATTTCTCTACTCCTTTATGAGTGAAAAAAAGTTTGCCTTCTAGAGTCAAAATTCTTTCGCCAGCCACATTAAAACGGAAATGTCCCGGTTCAATAATTCCTGCATGAATCGGTCCTACTGGAATTTCATAAATTCCTTCGCCTTCCACATGGCCCATCGGATAGGGTTCATTAGCCTTATCAAGCTTAGTATTCCAAGCAAAATCTTTTCTCAGCGGGAAAGTGCCATTGGGGATATTTTCATGATTAACCAAACGGCGCAAGTCAGGATGTCCTTCGGGGATAATGCCAAACATGTCGTGCAAGTATCTCTCGTACCAATGCGCAGCCATCACGGTGGCAGTCAATGACTTATAGCTTGGATTTTCTGCCGGCACCGCGGTGGAAACCATCAACCATTCGGCAAAAGCATCAAGCGCTAATAAAGCGTGCACTTTGAAAGTATTATCTGTTTTACGCTCATCAGTCGCATAGACTAAAGATAATGGCAGTTTGTGTTCATTTGCTAAGAGCGTTACTACTTCAGCAAAAAATTCTTTAGCTACTAACACCTTCTGAATCGCATTTTCTTTCTCTCCGATTACCACCCCCGCTTGCGTCTTTAAAATTTCAATAATATTCATAAAATTATTTTAAAATATAAACAGCGTCAACAACGATTCCTTGAATAAAATTAAGCCCGCTGGCAGTAGTAACCCAAGCAGCAAAACTGAACAGTATAATTAATTGAAGGCACATTACACTGTGCGTAGAATTCCATTTGTGCTTTTTGGTCTCGTCGCTTTTCCCATTGAAAAAAAGCATCGGCACGATCAGGCGAAGCATAGCATAGGCAATGACGCTCAAAGAGACTAAAATTATCAAGGCTAAAACAGGATATTTTGACAAAGCAGCAACGAACATCGTGTATTCACTGACAAAAAGAGCTGAAGGCGGCATGGCAACAATCGCCAGCATGCCAACAATAAATAATATGGCAGTGTAACGATCTTCTGCAAAAACACCACGCACTTTTTCCACTGTGGTAGTTTTCCAATTAAGCAATATCTCACCTGCACCGAAGAAAAGCATTGATTTGGTAAAGGTGTGACCAATCATGTGGATCACTGAGGCAATTGCACCTAGCGGAGAAAGACCTAGAGCAAAAGTTATCAAGCCCATATGCTCAATACTGGAATAAGCTAACATGCGTTTGTAATTCGTTTGGACCAACATCATCAAAGCTGAAAGCACGATTGAAGCTACACCGAAGAACAAAAAGAAATGGCTGGTCCAATCCGATTGCAGTGAACCATTTACAACAAAAGCAAAGCGCATAATAGCGTACAAAGCTACATTTAATAAGATGCCGGAAAAAAGAGCGGATATCGGAGAGGGCGCCTTACTGTGAGCATCGGGTAGCCAGGTATGCATCGGTGCCAAACCAACTTTTGCCCCAAAACCGACGAACAAGAAAACAAAAGCCAATTTTGCGATTCCATCCTGAATCAAGGGGGCGTTATTTTGCAATGAGGTCAAAAGAAACAGATCTGCGCCAGACAAACCGGCCAAACGTGATCCATAGCCTAGCAAAAGAATTCCGATTAAGCCAAGGCTGATGCCAGTGGTACAGATAATGATATATTTCCAGGCAGCCTCAACTGAGGTTTTTTTACGATAAAGCCCTACTAAAAAAGTCGAAGACAGGGTCGTGCCTTCCAAGGCAATCCACATCAATAAAGTATTGTTAGTCAAGACAGTCACTAACATGCTGAGGGCGAACAAATGGAGTAAAGAAAAATACAACCTGGCATCATCTCGGTTCAGGATTCCCTCTTTATACTCATGCCCGATATATCTGACACTGACAATGGTAGCGGCAACATAGACAAAGGCAACTAAAGAAGCCATGAGACTTGAAAACCGATCAACCAACACCAGCTGACTTGACCATGAACTTGTAAAACCAAAAAGTACCGGGAGAGCCAGGGCAAAAACTAATCCGCCACCGACAACAGCCATCGCTAAAGAGACCATTCTGATATTTTTCTCATTGGCAATCAAGAGAACGGCCAATGAAGCACATAATAACACTGCCAAGATAATGAAGATCATATTTTATTCTATTAAATTACGTAATTTTTCAGTGTCTGTGGAACCATAAAAATCCCTGATACGGTTACTCAGCTTGGAAAAGATAAAAGCGCTTGATAAGGTGATCAGGAAAACTCCCATCTCAATCAACAAGGGTAAAGATTCCACAGTCACCAGCACAAATACTGAGATACCGTTTTCTATCACCAATATGCCGACTATTTGAGAAAAGACATTTCTGTGGACCACCATCATGGCCAAGCCCAAAGAAATCAAAGCCACTGACGCATAAAGCAAGCTGCTGTATCCTATTATTTCTAAACTAGAAATACGCTGTACTGCGAAAAAAGCGGCAGCAAGAATGATTACTACTAAAAAATAACTTGAAGCTGGCTTTAAAAAGGATGCCAAGCTGACAATCTTTTTTTGTTTCCTTTGCAGGTAAATAACTATGAATGGCACAACAAAAACTTTTATCAAAATTGTCACTATTGCAAAAACCCATAAATGGACCTTCTCATCGGGTCTAACGAAAGACAGAGCAACCGCTATGCCTCCAATTGATAATGAAGACAACGCATAGTAGCGCAAAATCGCCCTAAGTCTAGCCCTGCCGAAAAGCAGCACGACGAACAATATTGCTAAAGCGGCAAAAAAGGCGTGATATTGAACTGACATATTGCCATAACGTGCAAATAAGGTTAGCACCATACCGCTCAAGGCCGACAAGAAGGCCAAAGAAAAAAATTCTTGCATCCGATAAAATCGCATCTTTACGATTGTGGATTCTATCAAAGCTAGGACAATACCGAAGATGACAACTTTAATCATGCCGAACAAGACTGCAAAGATGATTGCAAGAAAAGTCATCCCCCCACCGACAGCGATTAAAGAACTAGGGAAAATAACATTGGCCACTAAAAGCGCAAAGGCTGTTAATTTTATTGATGAGGCATACTCAAGCATAGCAAGATATGGCCCGGAATATTCCAGAATCATTGCCTCATGGACCATGGTCAATTCAAGATGGGTTGCAGGATTATCTACTGGGTAGCGAGCATTTTCTGCCAAAGCGATCATGCACAAGGCGATGATAGAAAATATCAGATAAGGATGAGCTAAAATCAAATTCTGACCAAGCATGCCATCGACTGTAAATGACCCGGTTACTACAGCAAGAGTAGCAAAAACCATGATAATAATAGGCTCAATTAAGGAGGCGACGGTCATTTCTCTGCTAGATCCCATGCCTCCAAAAGCGCTGCCTGGATCAATCCCGCCTAAAACTAGAAAGATAGAGCCGACAATCAAGGTGCCGCTGATAACTAAAAAATCACTCATTGAAGCCAGACTTGCACCTTTAAAAACCAAAGGCAAAAGCAGGGCAAGGATTACACTGCTGGACAGGACTACAAAAGGAACGGCTCTGAATATCCAAGAAGTCGCATTGGAAATCACCATCTCTTTGCGAAATAAGGTGGCAATTGTAAAATACGGTAAAAATGGAGAAGCCCCATTGCGTCCTTGAAAACGAGCTTTACAGAACCTGACCAAACCGGTCAAAAAAGGCGCAATCAGCAAAACGAAAAGACCTTGAAGTAAAGTAGCAATTGTTAGACTCATAAAGTAATGATTAAAGTGACAATTAATGTAAGCAACAAAAAGGCTAAATAATACTGGACCCGGCCGCTCTGAATAATTTTAATCCGATCAGCAATTAAAATAATAACTCGGGCAATCGGTTGATACAATTTTTCTTTCCAAACAGATGTGATCACCAAAGAAAAGGTGTATTTTTTTATCCATGAATTGGTCGGAATTATCGGTGTTGAAGTTACCATCTTGTTGCTGCCAAGAAATCTTAAAAAGAAGAAACGGATCGGTGCTGAAAAAGCGGTGCCGGTATATTCCATAGTAGAATTAATCGGTTGGCCACAGTCCCAAGTATGATATTCTCTCTCTATATTCTTTTTTAATAACACCCTTTTAAACAAGTAGACCGATAAAAATATCAATATAAAAATAACTGCTACTTGAAGCGAGGAAAGACTGCTGTTTATGGTCACAACGCCGACTAGATCCTTTTGTAACTCCAAATATCTCATTAACCAATCAAGAATCGGACGAGCAACAATTCCTAATGTAAGTAGTAGAGCTATCAGTCCAAAAATCGGTGCAATCAACAACATGTCATTTTTTTCTGGCTCATCCCCTAGATGTTTTGATCTGGGAAGCCCCAACATCGAAATTCCAAAGACTCTAACCATGGCAAACACCGCTAAGCCACCAATTAAAGCGAATAAAGTAAGCATAATTAATAGTATCAATATTTCATTCACATCGAAAAAAGAGCTACTTAATAAGCCAACAATTGTTTGGATGAATCCCCATTCCCCATAAAAGGTAGCAGCCGGGGCAATCGGTAAAGAACCGAGTATGGCGAACAAAAAAGCTGCTGCAAAAACCGGCATCAACTTTGCCAAGCCACCCATCATTTCTAAACTCTTGGTGTGTACACGACTGATGATTACACCACTGCTTAAAAAAAGAGCAGTCTTGAAAAACATGTGGCTTACAGCGTGAAAAATAGCAAAAGCCACTACCCCGACTGCAACTAACGATACTTCACCTTGCCCCTTCCTTGACATCAAGTAAAGAGCAAAACCTAGCATGGTAAAAATTATGCCCATATTTTCAATACTGCTATAAGCAAAAATTCTTTTGATATCTTTTTCAATCAGTGCATAGAGCACGCCAACCAAACCTGAAAGTAAGCCCAAAAAAATCACCAGGATACTTGCCCAAATCGGCAAATTACTCAAGTTAAAAACCACCATAATAAAACCATAAACAGCCACCTTGAGCATCAGCCCGGACATCATGGCAGAAATATTGCTGGGAGCTTGAGGATGAGCTTCAGGCAACCAAACATGAAAAGGTACTAAACCGGCTTTCGAACCAAAACCGAATAAGAAAAGAATGAAAGCAGTTATTAATAATGCAGGAGAGATACTTTGAGAAACAACCCCTATATTATTCAAATCAAACAGCAATGAGCCTTGGCTTAAAATTAAAAAACCACCCATGATAGCCGAGGCTCCAAGGTGGGTCATAATAAAATATAAAAAAGCTGCTTTCAGCGATTCTTGTGTCCTGTCCGCCATAACCAAGAAAAAAGAGGTGATGGACATGACTTCCCAGAAAAATAAGAAAACAAAAACATTATTAGCTAGCAGAACGCCCTGCATCCCGAGAACAAAAATCGCTGTTAGAGCTTGCACTGTGCCAGGGGGGTAAGTATTATCATAAATCTTTAGATAACGGATGCTATAAATTCCTACCAATGCAGAAACAATGCTAATCGCAGTAAAAAATATCGCTGAAAGAAAATTTAGTCGTGGAGAAAATTGAAAAAGCCAATTAAAATTAGCTAATGTCAATGCTTGGCCGGAAAAATTAAACAAGTATGTTAGGCCCGCTACTGAACCGAAAATATTTGCAAAAATAAAAAATACCGATGAAGATCTTGATCCCTTTATTAGTGCTGCCAAACTAGCGATTATCAAGCCTGCAGAATATATTGCTACACAATAGATAATATAATTTTCGATCATATATTTATTTCTGTAATTGATTATGGAGAGCTTCTAAAACACCTTGGAGTATCGCTGTGGGAGTTGGAGGATCTCCGGGGATACGTACATGGACCGGAATCACTGCCTCAACCGGGCCGACAACCGCATACGAATCTTTCCAAATTCCACCAGTACAGGCGCCATCCCCTACCGCTACCACAATACAAGGCTGAGGTGCGGCCTCGTAAGTCGTGCGTACAGCTGTTTCGAGATTCCTGGTAACAGGTCCGGTTACAAACAACATATCCGCATGGCGAGGAGAAGCTACAAAACTTAACCCAAATCGATCAATGTCATAATAAGCGTTATTTAATGCAGTAAGCTCGATTTCCTCAGCATTTGTCGATCCGCCATCCACCGCCCTTATTCTTAGTGAGCGACCATTATAAAGTCTTTTAATATTGTCCTTGATTTCGGCGCCCAACTCCTCATAGGTTTTCTCTCCAAGATCTTTGATGATTTCAGCCTTCTTCTCGGTAACTTTTGAAGAAAAAAACAAGTAATTTAGCAATTTAAAGAATTTCATATCCTTTTCAATTTATTTCTGAACACTTAATAAATAGATATTAACAAAAAATTTTAATTTTTCAAGGGTTAATTTTCCTAACCTCTGAAGCATTCAACCCGATTCCTACCTTCTCTCTTAGCATCGTACAAAGCAATATCTGCCATTTTAAGCAAAGGCTCCAGAACATCTTTTTCTATCAAACCCTTTATTTTCAGTGGATCGATATTTCCTAAGATCTCTTTAGAGTAACTTTCTTGATTCGGCAGCTGCTTGGTTGATGCGAAACCGATACTGATTGTTTTTTTTAAATTTACTTCCTTTCCTTTTTTATCATTTATTTCAATGATTGTTTCTTCGACTTTTTTTCTGATTTTCTCAGCAATAACCTGAGCAACCTCCATGGTTACATTTTCCAGAAATACCGTAAATTCTTCTCCGCCATAACGATAAATGCGATCGTCTGCCCTCACGGATGATTCTATGATTTGCGCCATCTGCTTCAAGGCCTGGTCTCCACCAGGATGTCCATATATATCATTAACTTCTTTGAAATGATCAAAATCAAGCATCAAGATAGCACAATCACCCCCATCTCTTATTCTGTGGATCAGAGATTCAACAGCTTCCTTCATCAAAGCCCTCCTGTTTCTTAAACCTGTAAGCGGGTCTTCCCATTCTTTTTTGTTTGATTCCATCTTCTCGAGTACTACAGAAGCATAGTCGTTCGCTAATTCTCTTTGACTTTCCTGATCTATACTCTTTGCTGTCATCTTGCTCCTAAAGCCATCTTCAGCTAAAGCTAAATTCTTCACCGAATCTGTGTATTTATTATCTCCCTCGCTTCCATAGCTTCAATCTCTTCTTGACTATAGACTTTTATTTTTTCTGGCATATTGAGAATTTATATTAAAAAATCTTATTTAGCGATATATTTATTAATAAAATCTTTCTCATCTCCATAACGGGAAAAACCTTGTTCTAGTTGATGCTCTTGGATTTTGAATCCAGGTTTATTCTCATGCATGATGCCACACCAGTATTTTTCTGTTCTGCCGGCGATTTCTTTGTAATACAAAAGTCCGCCGTTTATGTAACCGCAATAAGCACAGCTGAGTTTTCCTGCAATACTCAAATAAGGCAAGCGAAAACGGTCTCTGATCTGTATATATTCCGATCGATTTACTTTTTCCAAACCGTAAAGTGGAAAGCAAATTTGATGATAAATTTCTCCCAAAAGATCAAAAAGTATAAAAACAAAAAGTGGTGCCCAAATAAAAGGTGCAGCCACCGTGTGTCCTAGCCATCGTTTTTGAACATATCTTAAATAGATCATAAAATCAGTTTAGTCGATATTCATTTTTCTCTTGGTATGATGTTTTTTTGCCACTCTAAGCCTGGCCATTTCTTTTTCAATTGCAGCAGCCACCCGAGCATATTCTATCTCTCCCATTGTAACTTTTTGCTTTTTTAAGTCTTCTGCTCTTTTTCTAGCCTCTTCTGCTCGTTCAACGTCAATTTCAGTCGCAATTTCTGCGGTATCAGCCAAAACAACCAAGATGTTATTGTTGAATTCAATGAAGCCGCCGGAAATCGCCAAGTCAATCTCCTCTTGTCCTTTGCGCAGAATAATTTCTCCCGGCTTGATGGAAGCAATATAGGAACGATGATTGGGCATTATAGTTACCTGCCCATTCACCACCGGCAAGGTAGCAGAATCTACCTCGTTTTCATAAACGGTTTTTTCGGGGGTTACTATTTTAAATTTAATTTTTTGTTCAGACATAAACTATCTGTCATCCCGAGCGAACGAAGCGACGAGGGATCTCGGTACTTGCACGCACAAGAAATTTATTATTACTATTGTTGATTCTACGCCCCGAGATTTCTCACCCCACAAGGGGGATTCGAAATGACAAAGGAAAAATTATTTCATTACCTCCGTGATATCCCCTTTCATATAGAAATCCTGTTCAAAGACCTCGTCTAATTCACCATCCAAAATCATCTTGAAGCCTTTGATGGTATCTGACAACTTTACATATTTTCCAGGCACGCCGGTGAATTGTTCTGCCACAAAGAAAGGCTGAGAAAGGAACTTTTGAATTTTTCTTGCCCGAGCTACCGTCACTTTGTCCTCATCTGACAATTCTTCCATACCCAAAATAGCGATAATATCTTGCAGGTCTTTATATCTTTGTAGAACTTTCTGTACGTTTCGAGCAACATCATAGTGTTCCTTGCCAACGATATTCGGATCAAGGATTGTTGAACTGGAATCGAGCGGATCAACAGCAGGATAAATACCTAATTCAGACAAAGCACGAGACAAAACCACAGTAGAGTCAAGATGACCGAAAGTTGTGGCAGGAGCCGGATCGGTCAAATCGTCTGCAGGAACATAGACAGCTTGCACTGAAGTAATTGAACCATTTTTTGTCGAGGTAATACGTTCTTGTAATTTACCCATTTCTTCTGCCAAAGTAGGTTGATAACCTACAGCAGACGGAATTCTTCCGAGCAAAGCGGAAACTTCTGAACCTGCTTGAGTAAAGCGGAAAATATTATCAACAAATAATAAAACATCTTTATTTTCTTGATCGCGGAAATATTCTGCCATAGTCAAAGCTGACAAAGCTACTCTTTGACGAGCTCCAGGCGGTTCATTCATTTGTCCAAAAACCAAGGTTGTCTTATCCAAAACACCAGACTCTTTCATTTCATGATAAAGGTCATTACCCTCTCTAGTTCTTTCTCCAACACCGGCGAACACGGAAAATCCACCATGCTCTTGGGCAATGTTACGGATCAATTCTTGGATAACAACAGTCTTGCCAACGCCAGCACCGCCGAACAATCCCACCTTACCACCCTTAACGAAAGGACAGATCAAATCGATCACTTTAATTCCGGTTTCAAAAATTTCTGCCTCAGTTGATTGATCTTTAAATTTTGGCGCTTCACGATGAATCGGACTTTTTTGCTTAGTCTTGACTTCTTCTTTGCCATCTATTGCTTTGCCTAAAAGATTAAACATTCTGCCTAAAGTTTCCTGCCCAACCGGAACTTGGATAGCAGAACCGGTATCAGTTACTACCATGTTTCTTTTTAGCCCATCAGTCGGACCCATGGCAACAGCTCTTACTTTATTGCCTCCCAAATGTTGATGGACTTCCAAAACGATTACTTCATCGCCGGACTGAATTTCCAAAGCATTGTAAATGCCTGGCAATGCATCGGTAAATTCCACGTCCACTACCGGTCCGATTATTTGGCTTATTTTTCCTGTGTTCATAAATATAATTAAATAATTATTAGCTAATGTTAAAAATTCTCTTTACTTTTTTAAAAAAATACACGATTATTAATTAAATATAATGCTCTTTTTATCGGAGGCAATCGTGGAAAACCTCGGAAAGAATATCACTGCTAGAAAGCCTCACAATTTCATAGTACTACTGCTAGTCTTATTCTTTTTTCTGATTGGGCTTTTCGGAATAATTTTCGCTTTTTGGGATGGAGTTAGAAAAAAAATTCTTCCTTCAGCCAAACCTCAACTGCCGCTATTCTAGGCAGTTTTTTACTTTATTCCAAGGCCGCTCTGCCGGCACTGATTTCCGCAATTTCCTGAGTGATCTTGCTCTGACGGATCTGATTGTAGGCCAAGGTCAAATCGGCAGACATTTCATTAGCTGCATCAGTTGCATTACGCATGGCGATCATTCTGGCGCTTTGTTCTGAAGCGCTAGATTCAAGTATTGCATGGAATAACTGCATCTCGATTAAGCGCGGGAAAATAAATTCCAACACCTCTTTTGGACTTGGCTCGACTTTATAATCTGCCTTTGGTTCATCCAAGCCATATTCCTTAGCCAATACATCAATTTCGGCAATTTGCTTTTCTATATCAATTTTGGAAATTGGTAAAATTTGTCTTATCCTAGTTTGCTGGCTCACTGCTGAAACGTAATCAGTATAAACCACTACTACTTTGTCATATCTTTTGGCCAAATATTCCTCAATCACTATCCGAGATAATGGCTTAATGCTTTCAATATTAATTCCAGGGGTTAGCTCCGGGAAGGTAGCAATAATTTCTTTTTTTAATTTTCGAACAATCCCCTCACCTTTCTTGCCCACGGTAATAAAATCTATTTTCAAATCTTCATTAGCTACAGAAGATTCGATTTTCTTTTTTCCAATGCGATTTATCTTAAGTTTTTCCGGATTCAATATTTCATCGCGAAGTTTTTTGGCAATCTGAGTATTAAAAGAGCCGCACTGTCCGCGATCAGAAGAAACAGCGACAATCAAAATGTTTTTTGCTTCTCTCACTTCCAAGAATCCTCCGCCATAATTTTCAAATGCTGTTGCCAGGTTGGTCAAAACACTCCAAGCACTATGCGCATAAGGCCTGATACCCAAAACACTAGCGACTGCTCGGCGCATCTTGGCAGCCGAAATCATCTCCACTGCGCGGGTGATTTTTTTTGTACTATTGATTGATTTTATCCGACGTCGGATATCTTTTGAACTTGGCATATATTCGTATTATTCCCTCTTTTGAAGAGCTTATCTTAACTGATAAGAGGGTTTAGGGGTGGGATGTTTAAATTTTAGAAGTCTTTTATTTTTCACCTGATCCTGAAACAAGTTCAGGATGACACTTAAAATGTTTAGCGCTATACGATATACGTTACACGTTGTGCGTTACGCGTTATACGCTTCCTTAAAATCCTTCACCGCTTTTTCAATTCCTGCTATCACCTCTTCTGACAATTCTTTCTTTTCAGTAATTAAATTGATAACCTCTTTTGCCTGACTATCTAAATATTTATGAAATCCATCTTCCCAAGCTTTGATTTGTTCGACTGCTACATCATCTAAAAAGCCGTTAGTCAAAGCATAAATTATAGCTACCTGGTGTTCAACTGACATCGGCTCATACTGCCCTTGTTTTAAGATTTCAACCGTCCTGCGTCCGCGTTCGATCTGACTTTTTGTTTTTTCATCCAAATCGGAACCGAATTGGGCAAAAGCTTCAAGCTCTTTAAACTGTGCCAAATCCAAACGCAATTTTCCAGCCACTTTTTTCATGGCCTTGATCTGAGCTGATGAACCGACACGTGAAACTGAAATACCGACGTTCAAGGCCGGACGTACACCTTTGTAAAATAAATCTGATTCCAAGAAAATCTGACCATCAGTGATAGAGATAACATTGGTCGGAATGTAGGCACTAACATCACCAGCTTGTGTTTCAATAATCGGTAAAGCAGTAAGTGAGCCGCCGCCAAAGTCTTCGTTCAACTTTGCACTTCTTTCAAGCAAGCGAGAATGTAGATAAAAAACATCTCCAGGATAAGCCTCGCGTCCCGGCGGTCTTTTTAGAATCAAAGAAATTTGACGATATGCCCAAGCATGTCGGGAAAGATCATCATAGACAACCAATACATCCTGGCCTTGATCCATAAAATATTCACCCAAAGCACAGCCTGAATAAGGGGAAATAAATGAAAGC
>Ga0076259_118_pt1 | contig 15903 bp, 16 predicted proteins | sample RifGroF2_FD_67747 | JGI IMG/M metagenome (GOLD analysis project Ga0076259, IMG submission 67747) | Parcubacteria (Falkowbacteria) bacterium GW2011_GWF2_39_8
TACCTATTTCCGCATCAATGCGGCGAATACCGGACAGTTTGAAAGAACTTTGATCGTAGCCGAAGAAAGCAGTTATGTAAGTTATATGGAGGGTTGCACGGCACCCATGCGTGACGAAAATCAATTGCATGCTGCGGTAGTTGAGTTAGTGGCAAAGCGGGGCGCGGAGATCAAATATTCGACAGTGCAAAATTGGTACCCTGGAGATGCACAAGGCAAAGGCGGTATTTATAATCCAAATGGGCTTGACATTAACGAAGTCAAAAAAACAAAGCGCACGGAGATTAACGTGAAGGTCGCTGCAGTTAATTCAAAAAAACCAATCAAAAAAGAACCAGTCAAAAAGAATCAGCCAGCTGAATCGAAAAAAAAGGATAGTTCAATAAAAAAACATATGATAAAAAAGGACTATGTTGAAGAATCTATCAATCAAGAGCAAGAAGAGCTGGAAATGGAAAAATTACCAGAAGACGTAAAGGGCTGGGTAATCTCTGAGGAGGCTGTCGAGAAAAAAAGAGCGATGGATTATGTTAAAATCGATCATGATAAAAAAATTATCATGTGGTCGGGTGTAACTTTTTTCATGATTTTGATTTTTGGTTTTTGGCTGTTCAATATCAGCCTGGTGTTTAAAAGACAGCCGATCTCCGAAGCGAAGAGCCAATTAAATATTGAAGATATTACAGAAAATTTTAACAAGACAATGGAAGAGATAAATAAGAATTTGAATGAATATGATGGCTTGAAGACTGCTTCTTCTTCGGAAATTGCTCCTAGCACTAATACAGCACCCTCCACAGTTCTTCCCGATACAGCGAATAGCTCAACTTCATCAGAGCCTGTAGTCACATCAGAAGAAATAAATCAGCTAAAGATGCAATTGAAAGAATTGGAAAATAGATTGGGTAGCAGCAGTAATAAGAATATGTTGCCCGTAAATTAATTTTTGCAATAGTGTTTTAAATATTATATATATTCCCCCAAAGTCACTATGTGGCGACATTCTTCCTGTTGGATTAAATAGGAGAAAATTTATAAAATAAATTATTAATTCTGACATATGCCAAAAAAGACAGATAAAGCTTCGGCGAATAAAAAGCCGGAAGAGATAAAAAAACCAAAGAAAGAAAAAGCGATTGAGGAAACTGAAGCTAAGGATGAAAGCCTGGAAACAGCTTCTGAGAGCGTGGTTAACCAAACAATTCCTGACAAAGCAATGACAGAATGGGGCATGGTGGAGCCGCAGCCGATCGTAGACGAGATGCGTAAATCTTATCTGGACTATGCGATGAGCGTTATCGTTTCTCGTGCTTTGCCGGACGTAAGAGATGGCCTCAAGCCAGTACATCGACGCATCCTTTATGCGATGTGGAATATCGGCTTGCGCGCCAATGTTAAATTCAGAAAATCTGCGACTGTAGTCGGTGAAGTTTTGGGTAAATATCATCCTCATGGCGATACCGCTGTTTATGACTCAATGGTCAGAATGGCGCAAGATTTTTCTTTACGTTATCAATTGGTACGCGGTCAAGGTAACTTCGGTTCAATGGACGGTGATAGTGCGGCTGCTATGCGTTATACCGAAGCAAAATTATCAGCAATCGCCGAAGAAATGCTTTTTGATATAGATAAAGATACGGTTGACTTCATTCCCAACTTTGACGGCTCACACAAAGAGCCGAGAGTTTTACCAGCCAAACTGCCGAACTTGTTAATGAATGGAACGATGGGTATTGCCGTAGGTATGGCAACCAACATCCCTCCGCAAAATTTAACTGAGCTGATCAATGGTGTAAAGCACCTGATTGATAATCCTGAAGCGACTGTTGAAGAATTAATGCAATTCATTACCGGTCCGGATTTTCCAACTGGTGGCATCATTTATAACAAACAAGATATTTTACAGGCTTATGCTACTGGTAGAGGCGGTATAGTGATGCGAGGCAAGGCAGAAATCGTAGAGACAAAAACTGGTATGTTCCAGATTGTTATTACTGAAATACCTTATCAAGTTAACAAGGCAAACTTAGTTGAAAAAATCGCCGACCTGGTTAAATTAAAAAAACTTGAAGGCATCAAAGACCTTCGAGATGAATCTGATCGAGAAGGTGTTCGTGTCGTGGTAGATCTAAAAAAAGAAGCATATCCGAAAAAAATTCTGAACGCTTTGTACAAGATGACTCAGCTACAAGAGACCTTTCACGTTAACATGCTTGCCTTGATTGATGGAATCCAGCCGAGGGTTTTGACCTTGAAGATGGTTTTAGAAGAATATATCAAGCATAGAGAAGTGGTAGTCAGACGTCGAACACAGTATGAATTAGATAAGGCCAAAGATCGTGCCCATATTTTGGAAGGTTTGATGATCGCTTTGCATAATATTGATGCAGTCATCAAAACGATCAAGGAATCAAAAGACAGAGAAGTAGCAAAAGTTAATTTGATCAAGAAATTTAAATTGTCTGAACGCCAGGCAACTGCGATTTTGGAAATGAGATTAGCCAACTTGGCTAACCTGGAAAGACTTAAAATAGAAAATGAGCTGAAAGAAATCTTGAAGTTGATCAAAGAGCTTGAAGCAATATTGAAATCTCAAGCAAAAATCCGTTCGATCATTAAAGAAGAAATCGATAAATTACTGGAAAAGTTCGGGGATGAGCGCAGAACAAAGGTAGTTGCTTCACCGGTAGGAGAATTTTCAGTAGAAGATTTGGTTCCGAATGAAGAGGCGGTGGTGGTAATGACTAGAGATGGTTACATCAAGCGTGTTCCGCCTGAAACTTTCCATGTGCAAGGAAGAGGCGGCAAAGGGGTAATCGGCCTTACTACAAAAGAGGAAGATATGGTTGAATTCATGTTTACTATCATGACGCATTCCGATGTATTATTTTTCACTACCAAGGGTAGAGTATTTCAATTGAAAGGTTATGATATTCCGGTCGCGTCAAGAACTGCCAAGGGGAATGCCATCGTAAACTTCTTGCAGTTATCTGGAGATGAAAAAGTGACTTCTGTTCTGCCGCTGGATCGTTTGGGCAATCGCAAATACCTATTCTTTGCAACCGAAAAAGGATTAATATCTTACCAGAACCCCGATACCTTCACAAAGAAGATGATAAACTGATCTGGGCTAAGCCGACTTCGGGCAATGATCATATCCAATTGATTACTGCCAATGGACAGGCCATCCGTTTCAGCGAAACTGACGTTCGAGATATGGGTCGCGGTGCGGCCGGAGTCTTTGGCATCAGATTGAAAAAAGCAGATGCGGTTGTGGGTATGGGCGTAATAAGCACTGATAAAGAGAAAATGAAAAAATACCAGGTGTTAACAATAATGGAAAACGGTTTCGGTAAAAGAACGGCTTTGAACTTATTCAAATTGCAAGGCCGCGGCGGCTCTGGAATTATCACGGCAAAGATAACTGATAAAACCGGGAAATTAGTCAGTGCTTATGTCTTGAACGAGGAGTTGATGCATGAAAAGGACTTAGTAGTAATTTCAGAAAAAGGCCAAGTTATCAGGCTGCCTTTCAAGACCGTGCCATTGCTCGGCCGTGATACTCAGGGAGTCCGTTTGATGAGGTTGAAAGAAGGTGGCGATAATGTGGCAAGCGTGACGTGGGTGTAAGTCAATTATCAATTAACAATTACGAATTAAATACCGCGGCTTGCCCGCGGTATTTTTTTTACTCCCTCTCCTTTAGAAGGAGAGGGCTGGGGTGAGGTTCGTTTTAATCTCAAAGATATTCTTGGTAATTTTTTTAATAAAATGGTATTATATATTAAACAAATAATTAAAAATAAATCTATGATCAATTTTGCGAAACAAATTAAGAACAAATTTAATGGCGTTATCTGTACTTTAACCTCAACCGGTATCATGCTGTTACTGTTGGGCGTAATAATTGTTTGGGGGCCAGACATTATGGTCCGTTTAGCGCTTGGCACCTTCATCATTTTGGTAGCCTATATGTTTTTTTATCTGGCTTATAAATTTTTCAGTGTGAAGAAAGACATTGAAAAATTCTTTAAAATTTAGGCTGGCAGATTAGAGGGGACTTTACAAATTCAATTTTCACCTTTATTATAGAAAAAGAATAATTAAAGAATTAACACAGCTATGAACAAAAAATTGATTTATATTATTAGCGGAGTTTTGGCCCTATTTTTAATAATTGGTCTTTTTTGGGTTTTTAGAGCGCCAAAGCCGATGGATGTCGTACAAAATGGAGTTTATAATTACAGTAACGAGAATCTAGGCTTTACTTTGAGTTTACCGGCAGAATTCCAATATTTTCAGACCCAGAGCAAGCAGGGGGATGGCTATAAAGATATAGAGATATTTGTCCCAACCACAGATAAGTCATACAAACAGGAGGTCCCTGATTACGCTAAACCATTGGTAATAAGGGTGTACGATAAAGATAAGTATAAAGAAGAGCCAGGTTTTGAAAAGAAAGGGGAGACGGACGACAAGGTCTATGCTTTAAAATTTTGGAATGATTTACCGAAAGAGTGGAAGGGGAAGTGGTCAGAGGAAATGAAAAATTATATTTTAAATTCAATGAAAATAGATTAGCTCACAAGGCTAATCTATTTTTTTTACTTTCGGCCTTTTCAAAAATGAACAGGGGGAATTATGGAAATTCTAAATCAAGAAGAGACTGTTGCAATCGGCTGTGAAGACTTCGGAATTTTGTGTCTTTGCCCTGGATCAATAAACCCAGACCATATCCTGCAATGTGTTACAACATGCCAGAGTGGCATGCCACAATCTCTGGTGTTGCTCGGCAAAACACAAGTGCAGTAAGCGGGAATTACCCCCGCTTTTTTTATTGATTTTAGCTTAAAATTATGCTATAATTTATATTAATAATGCCTCAAAGGCTATTTTTTCTGTAAGAAAAATAACAGAAGAATTATTTATTTTATGATTAACCCTAATCTAAGCCAAAAAGAAACTGCCAGATTTACTCCGAATGAAGATGCTAAAAAGCTTTTTCAGACTATTTATGCTGAACAGCATAAAGGGCCGATATTAGATGATGAACCAAGAATCAGGGTTTCGGATGTTATTTCCAAGTTCGCTTTTTATTACGAAAAAATACGTAATACGGTAGATGATACCGAGGAACATCTTCTGCATAAAAACGCGATTGATAGAATTCTCAAACGCCAGATCAACATAGAAATGTCAAAGGATGGCACTGAAATTGCCAGACATTTATTGATTGAGTTGATCCGTGCCGGCTATTTGCCAAACAATCAGATATTAGAATCAAAAATCGGAGAAATAGGTGCGGTGATCAATAAATATTTCAAATTGAAAAAATATTGCCAAGCCAGCATACCTGATAGTTATGAAAACAAGAAAGAGATAGTAAATTGGATCATCTCTTTGGCTGCATGTGATATCGAAGAAAGACTGGGTCGCAACAAGATTAACCAGGTGATTGTCGCAAATTTATATGATTCTTTATCAAAAGCCATCAAACTTCCTGATGGGTCTCCTTATGCCAAAGATAGGGAGATACAGATTTATATCGGCATCCATCGAAACTATTTCAAAGCCGACCGCGCGATGGTCAGCTTGATTCTTTTCAAATACTTTATCAGCAATTGGCATGAAGCCGGGGATGAAGAGGCGGGGCAAGTCGCAAAAAACATAATCGAGATAAACAATGCAATCAATTTCCAGATCAATCATCCGATCAGTGGGCAACTGAACAAGATCATCAACCGCTACACTGTTTATTTCAGCATTTTGACTGAGGTGATCGCCAAGGATCCTGCGGCTACCTATGAAGATTTTAGAAAAGACCCGAAAGCTTTTCCAAGAAATATCAAGATGGTTTGCAATAAACGGTATAAAACCACCAGGGCAAAACTTTGGCGGGCTGCCATTCGCAGTATCCTGTATTTGTTCATCACCAAAATGATCTTGATCCTGATCTTGGAAATTCCGATTGCAAATCTGCTCGGGGAAACGATAAATAATTTATCCCTAGCTATCAACGTTTCATTCCCTCCTTTATTGCTTTTCCTTATAATCCTGTTTACAAAATTACCGGGCGATGCAAATACGGCAAAAATTATCGAAGGGATCGAAGAGATCACTTTTGTTGAAAAAGCACGTAAAGAACCGATCACTCTTCGTCCGCCGGCCAAACGCAGTAAGGCTAAGACTATTTTTTTCAACACGGTTTACACGATCACCTTTTTCCTTTCCTTCGGGTTCGTCGTCTGGGCCCTCAATCAGTTGAACTTTAACATTATCAGCATAGTAATATTCTTGTTTTTCTTGGCATTGATCAGCTTTTTCAGTATTCGTATCAGAAAAAGAGTCCGTGAACTCTTTGTCATCGAGCCGAAAGAGAATTTCATCGTGTTTATAATCGATTTTTTCTATATTCCGATAATCGCAGTCGGTAAATGGTTATCACAAAAATTCTCACGATTGAATGTCTTGGTATTTATTTTAGATTTCATCATTGAAGCGCCATTCAAGATTTTTGTGGAAATAGCTGAAGAATGGACCAAGTATGTCAAGGAAAGAAAGGAAGATATCAATCAGTAAAATTATAGCGTCAATTGTTTTTTTATGTCATCCCGAACGAGTCAGCAGACGAGGAGGGATCTCGGATAGAAGCATACATAATATTAAAAGTAAAAGTTGTTTGAATAATTTAAATTTTGATATTTTTTAAATTAAAATTTATAATTTTGTTTTTTACCTCACTCCGAGATCCCTCACCCTGAAGGGATTCGGGATGACTGAGGGTTGGAATTAATTTATGTCTACTTTGTATATCGTCGCCACTCCTATCGGTAACCTGGAAGATCTCACTATGCGGGCAATGCGCATTCTCGGTGAGGTCGATTTTGTTTTATGCGAAGATACTCGGGTCACTAAGAACCTATTGAATCATTACAATATCAATACTCCGCTTATTTCATACCATCAACATTCAAATTTACAGAAGGTAGAATATATAATCAGCTTGTTGGCAGAAGGTAAGAATTTGGCATTAGTTACTGATGCCGGCACTCCTGGGATTTCTGACCCTGGTGGAATGCTCGTGCAAAAAGTGATTGAAGAATTCGGCGAAGATGTTAAAATCGAATCGGTACCGGGTGCTTCTGCGGTTACTGCCGCGTTATCGATTTCCGGGATTTCTGCCGATAAATTCTTTTTTCTCGGATTTCCACCTCATAAAAAAGGCCGCCAAACTTTTTTAAAGAAGATTTTACAAAGCGAATACCCGGTGGTGGTTTATGAATCCAAGCATCGCATCATCAAATTTTTGGAAGAGTTAAAAGCTTTGAATGAAGCTTCTGGAGTTTTGAGCCCAGAAGAAGGAGAGGTTGCGGAGGCAGAAGAATTTGAGTCTGCAAGTAAGAAGAAAAGAAAAAAATTCAAAGAAGAAAAAAAACCTATCCACTTGACTTCCGTTGTCGTCTGCAGACAAATATCAAAAATGTTTGAGACTGTTTATCGTGGAGAATTGGATAGTATCATAGAAAAAATAAAATCAAACGAGAACGACCAAAAAGGCGAGTTTGTTGTGATTGTTGGGAAATAAAAAATTGTATTTAACCCACCTCCTTCTAAATGAGAGGTGATAAAAAAGAAACATGAAAAATAAATTTTATATTACTACTCCAATATACTATGTTAATGCGCAGCCGCATTTAGGACATACTTATACTACTGTGGCAGCGGATGTTTTGGCGCGCTTCCATCGGATGATCGGGGAAGAAACTTTCTTTTTGACCGGTACGGATGAGCACGGCGCCAAGATTGCGGAGAAGGCAGGGGAAGCAGGCGTGGAACCGCAAAAATTTGTGGATGAAGTTGCAAACAGTTTTCAAATAGCCTGGAAAGAATTAAATATTTCCAATGATCGCTTTATCCGTACTACAGAGACTGATCATAAAAGATCTGTGCAAAGGGCGATGGAGGTAATGTACGCCAAAGGCGATATTTACAAGGCTAAATACGAAGGCTTATATTGCCAAGGCTGTGAGCAATTTAAAAATGAAAAAGATTTGGTAGAAGGCAAGTGTTCCGATCACAAGACTGTGCCGCAATGGATGAGCGAGGAAGCTTATATGTTTAAGCTTTCAAAGTACCAGGACGAATTACTTAAAAAAATTCAGGATGATGAATTGATGATTCATCCAGTAGAAAAGAAAAACGAAGTGCTGAGTTTTTACAATCAACAAGGCTTGAAAGATATCGCTTTTTCACGGGAAAAAGTTAAATGGGGCATCCCTGTGCCTTGGGATAAAGACCATACGATTTATGTTTGGGCTGATGCCTTTTTGAATTATCTGACTGGTTTGGGGTGGAAAGGAGAAGAAGGAGAATTGCCTGAATTTTGGCCGGCGGATGTTCAGTTGATCGGTAAAGATATTTTGCGTGTCCATGCGACTATTTGGCCGGCCATGCTTCTTTCACTTGGTTTACCTGTTCAAAAGCAATTGTTCACTCATGGTTTTTTTCTTTCAGAAGGACAGAAAATGAGCAAGTCACTTGGCAATGTCATTGCACCGGAAGATTTGGTAAAAAAATATGGTGTCGATGGAACTCGTTATCTATTGATGAGCGCTACGACTTTTGGCAATGACGGCGACATCACTTGGAAATACTTGGATGAAAAATATAATGCAGACTTGGCCAACGGCCTCGGCAATCTAGTGGCACGTGTTTCCAATCTGCTTGAAAAGAATAGTATTGAATTAGAATTAAAAATAAATAGCGACAAGGAATTATATGATACGGTTCTGGAAAAAATGAATGCGATCAATATAGATGAAGCATTGAAAATTATCTGGAGAAAAATTGCGGAAAGCGATGAATGGTTAAGTGAACATAAGCCATGGAAGCTGGAGGAAAAAGAAGAAATCAAAAAAGTTCTTGCTCCGATTGCGCAGAATATTTTAAATATAAGTTATCTGCTTCTACCGTTCATGCCAATGGTAGCAGAGAAAATAATCAAACAATTCAGTCAGACACAAATTTCAAAAAGCGAATCATTATTCCCAAGAATTTAATTATATAAAATAAACAAAATGGTAATTTTTGACATCGGATTAATAATTATCCTCGCTGGTTTCGTTTCTTATGGATTGTTTTTCGGCTTGATCCGGACTATAGGAGCTTTGCTTGGAATGCTGATCGGAATCTGGGTGGCTGGCATGTATTACGTTACGGTTGCCGGCTGGTTTAAGAATTTATTTTTCGGTTATGATTCAGCAGGCAAGCTGATCACTTTTCTGGTAATCTTCATCTTGGTCAGTAGTCTGGTAAAATTCGCTTTTCTGATGCTTGATAAGGCATTCGATTTTTTGGCGATCATTCCTTTTCTAAAAACCATCAATCGATTGGCTGGCGCAGTTTTTGGTCTAGTGCTAGGCGGCTTTGTGCTAGGTTTTGTTTTCTATATCTTTATGGGATTTCCGATTGTCGGTACATTACTCGGGAAGTTATCTTTAAATTCCAAGGTCGTCCCATATCTATTGAAGTTTGTTGAAATTTTAAAACCATTTTTGCCTGAGCTGCTTAAAAAAATCAAAATGCTCGGTAGTATGATAAAAGCTTAGTTTCAGTTTTCTTTTTAAAGGGAGACACTGGGGTAAGGGTTGAAAATATGAAAATAATAAAAATACAGGCAGCAAATGATAAAATCATTGAAGAAGTCATCAATAACCTAAAGAAAGGAAAAGTAATCGTCTACCCCACTGAAACTTTTTATGGGCTTGGCTGTGATGCCACAAATAGCAGGGCAGTAAACAAGATTTACAAGATCAAAAGCAAACCGCGAGATAAGGCTTTGCTTTTTTTAGTTTCCAGCGTCAAGATGGCACAAGAATATTTAGAGATTAATTCAGCTGCAAAAAAATTAGGAAAGCCGATCATTTCAACCTCTGCAAACTTGTCCGGGCTGCCCGCTAGTCATACGGTTGAAGAGATAATAAAATATTTTACCAATCAAAAACACCAGCCAGATTTAATCTTAGACGCAGGCAAATTAAAAAAATCAAAAGGCTCGACAATAGTTGATCTGACTGAGTTGGAGATAAAAATTATTAGGGAAGGGGATGTTAAAATAAAACTATAAAACCTTTTTAAATCATCTGTTTGAATGTAGGTGAAAATTGTTAAATTTTTTAAACACTGAATTGTCAAGAAAATTATTAAAATTCCAACCGTGTCATCCTGAACTCGTTTCAGGATCATGTGGCTAAAGTAATATGGAGGGCAAGAGCTATTATGTTTATATTTTAACAAATAGACCCCAAGGTGCATTGTATATAGGAATGACAAATAATTTAGTACGTAGAATGAATGAGCATCGCAATGGAGAAATAGAAGGGTTTACAAGGGGACATGATGTTAAACAATTGGTTTTCTACGAGACTTATGGCGAGGTGAGCATGGCATTGTATCGAGAAAAACAACTAAAGAATTGGCACCGGCAGTGGAAAATAAATTTGATTGAACAATTTAATAAAAATTGGGATGATCTTTTTGGCTTGATTAACCAGTGAATATTTTTAAAGCTTTATCTATTTTTAAACCTGATCCTGAAACGAGTTCAGGATGACACGGAAAAAAGATAAATAGATGGAATGAATAATGGTTGATAGCAAAAAAACTAAAATTAATTTTATGAAATACATAGACACTCATGCACACGTAAACTTTAATGCATATAAAGAAGATGCTGATGAAGTAATAAAGAGATCTCTTGAAAAAGGAGTTGGAGTGGTTAATGTCGGGTCACAATATTCTACCAGTGTGCGAGCAGTGGAAATGGCACATCGATTTGAAAATGTCTGGGCGGTAATAGGTATCCACCCATTGCATCTGCGCAAACAAAATTTATCTTATCAAGATAGCAGTGAACTGGAAGCAACGGAAATTAAAACCAGTGGTGAAGAATTTGATTATAAGAAATATTTAGAACTTGCCAAAGACGAAAAAGTAGTTGCTATTGGCGAGGTTGGTCTGGATTATCATCATTTTGAGGAAGGAGATGATGTTGAAAAATTGAAACAACAACAGCAAGAAGTATTATTGAAAGCGATCCAATTAGCTAATGAGATTAATAAGCCGATTATGCTTCATTGCTGGGATGCTTATCCAGACCTATTGGAAATTTTAAAAAAATATCCGGTAGAGAAAAAGGGAATAGTACATAGCTTTGTCGGAGGATATAAAACCGCGAAAAAATTCATTGAACTCGGTTACAAAATCGGTCTTAATGGTGTAATCACTTATACAGATGATTTTTCTAGATTAATTAAAGAAATTTCCTTGGAGGATATAGTTTTGGAAACTGACTGTCCTTATCTAACTCCCGTCCCACACAAGGGTGAGCGTAATGAGCCGTACATGGTTGAGCTAGTTGCAAAAAAAATTTCTGAAGTATTAGAAATTGATATTGAAGATGTGAAAAAAATTACTTCCGGAAATGCAATAAGAGTATTTGGAATAAAAAAAGAGTCATTGTTGTAATAAATGACTCGTTGGGTTTATTTTTTTTTGCTGACATGGAAGGTGCTAATCATCTTCCTTCCAACGCCAGAATCCTTCTCTCTTGAGGTTGACTAGCTTGGGATTATAATTATACCAGCTTTGAACTTTGCCTTTAGCGCAATCCCATTCACCCCAAAAAACAATTTCTTTTTTCTTCTTTCCCCGCTTTGTGCAAGGACCGACCCCCACGGCTGTTAGTTTACGTCCAAACGGGTCTATTAATCTGTCTCCATGTTTAACGCCAGTCGGTTTCATTGCTTCATCGGTGATATCGACGGAAAAGATGTCGCCGATGAGTGACACCACCATGAGTCGTTTTCCTTGTTCAATCAGTCGTTCTTCTTTTTCGTTTTCGGCCTCCTTATTGAACACAGGAACAAAGGCCCAGCTGTGTATGAAACTGAAATATATGGCCGTGTAAAGAAATAGCATGGTATCTGACGGCATTAATGTAACCATTTTGCCGGCGGCTGCCAAGAGTAACCAGAAAAGAATCGCGAATGCAAACTTCATCCATGTTTTCATGATTTGTTCCTTTTTGTAATCGTTGTGAAGATGGCATGATTGCCGTACGTCCGGAAGTAACTGCTAACTGAAATTAAATGATCATTTTCCTTATATATAAGCAAAAAATTAGCCCAAAGTCAATTTTTAGCAAAAAAAAGCTATTTCTAATATAAATTATTGATAAATTGAAATCGTATTGACTTTTTTCAAAAATTGAGCGACAATGGATAGGTAGATTAAGCAATTTTATTGAGATCTTTAGATGAAAAAGACGGAAAATAGCGATCAAACTCCCTGGTGGCAGCCGAGTTTGATTTTATTTACAAAACTTAGCGCTTGGATCGGCACCCCGGTTATTATCGCTGTCTTTGTCGGTAAGTATTTAGACAAGCAATTTAATACCGAACCTTGGCTATTCTTGTCATGTGTAGGCGTAGCATTTGTCTTTTCCATGTTTGCCTTGATTTATATCGGCATGAATGAAATGCGGAAAATCGACGAGCAGGAGAAGAAAGAAGACAGAAGTAAGAAGTAGCCCGCCTCGGGATGAAAATAAGAGTTTAAAATAAATCCCCTCTGTCATCTCGACGAGTCAGCAGGCGAGGAGAGATCTCAGGGAAAGGTATGAATAATAATTTTAAAAAGATGTTTAATTAACTGATTTTTAAACTTCTTGAGATTTAAATAATATTTACACAAAATTAGTTTTTACATCACACCGAGATCCCTCGTCGCTTCGCTCTGTCGGGATGACAGAGGTAACAGGATTCGGGATGACAGAGGGGAAAAACTTTATATATAATTTATGTCTGCTAGCCCAAAACAAACAAATACACAAGAACAGGCAGAAGTATCTCATGAAACTACTTTGTTTGCGGAACCGATCGCCCATATCGGAAGTTTTACTATTACAAATTCGCTTCTAACTAGCTGGATCACCGTATTGATATTGGTGGTCTTTTTTGTTTCTATAGGTAGAAAAATGAAGCAAGTCCCCGGGAAGTTGCAGAATGTTTTTGAAATATTACTGGAAGAGGCATTGAAGCTGGCAGATAGTGTGACCGGCGCGAGAAAGAAAACAGAAAAATTTTTACCGATAACCCTTTCATTATTCTTATTTATTTTGGTTAATAATTGGCTTGGCCTGTTGCCCGGCTTTGGCACCATCGGCTTTATTGAAAAGGCAGAAGGACACAGTGTCTTTATTCCACTTTTACGTGGCGGAACAGCAGATTTGAATACTACTCTGGCAATTTCCTTGTTTGCTGTTGTTATGTCTCATATTATGGGCGTAGTGGCAATCGGCGCTTGGCACCATTTGAATAAGTTCATCAATATTAAATTGATTAGTGAAATGGCAAAGAAAGTTTGGAAAGAACCGATGCTCTTGGTAGTAAATCCGATCAAGTTTTTTGTTGGAATAATCGAGACAATCGGCGAATTAGCAAAAGTTGCTTCTTTGTCTTTTCGACTTTTTGGCAATATTTTTGCTGGTGAAGTTTTGCTAGCCTCGATGATGGCTATTTTTGCTTACGCTTTGCCGTTGCCTTTTATATTTTTGGAAATAATCGTCGGTTTGGTGCAGGCGTTGGTGTTTGCTATTCTTACCTTGGCGTTTATGAGCATTGCCACCACTGCCGAAGAACACTAGGAGTCAATTATCAATTACGAATTATGAATTACGAATTAATTCGCATTCAGACTTTGTAATTTATAATTAATTTACAAATTTATTCCGCCCACAGAGAGATGGAATGATTTGTCAAAAAACTATGGAACTAACAATGTTAGCCAAGGCGTTAGCAATCGGTTTAGGTGCTTTCGGCCCTGGTATCGGTATCGGTTTGATCGGTGCAAAAGCTATGGAATCAATCGGTAGAAATCCAGAATCAACTGGAAAAATCTTCGTGCCAATGCTTTTGACTTGCGCTTTTGCTGAAGCCATTGCGATTTACGCGTTGGTTATTGCGTTTTCTATCAAATAACCATCTTTGACCGATTCCGAATTTTTTTCGGGATCGGGATTAAGGTGGTTAAAGGGAAATTTTGAATTATTAATTTTGAATTTTGAATCAATTTTGAATTAAAAGAATGTTCAAAATTAATGCATTAAAAATTGATTCAAAATTCACAATTCGAAATTAAAAATTATTAACTATATAACATGGAAGAATTAATCAAAACTTTTCACATTGATGCAAAATTAATTATTGCACAGCTGATCAACTTTATTATCGTGCTTGGAGTGCTTTACAAATTTGCGTATAAGCCAGTTTTGCAGATGCTCAATGATCGTAGCGATAAGATTGACAAAAGCTTGTCTGATGCAAAAAAAATTGAAGAAAAATTGGCTCAAGCCGAAGCAGATTATAAAGAAGTAGTAGCTAAAGCCAGAAAAGAAGCTACGGAAATAATTGAAAAATCCAACGCAATCAATGAAGAAAAAAAAGCTGAAATGCTCGCTAAGGCCAAGGAAGATATCGGCCAGATCATCAACAAAGAGAAGGAAAAAATGCAAGCGGACAAAGCTCAGACACTTAAAGAAATAAGAAGCGAAATGGCAGAATTAGTTGCATTGTCTTTGGAAAAATTAATTGAAAAAAAAATGACAGATAAGGAAGACAAAGAATTAATAAAGAAAATTGTGAAAGAGGTTAAATAAAAGGATGGTGCAAATAAATAATATATGAAGATTACAAATAGACAATATGCTGTCAGCCTGCATGAGACGGTAAAAGACGCAAAGAATAATGACCAAGTAAAAGAAGTGATAAAAAATTTTATTACTCTTTTAGTTAAGAACAATAATTTAAACAAGGTTAACGGGATTCTTGAAGAGTTTAATAAGGTTTGGTCTGAACAGACAGGAATAATCAATGCTTCTGTTTTGAGCGCAACAAAATTAGACAAAGAAACACTTGAGGATTTAGAAAAATTTGCAATGAACGTTTCAGGTGCTAAGGAAGTAATCATTGATAATCAGATTGATAAACAGGTTTTAGCCGGTTTTGTTTTGAAAGTAGGCGATCAGATTCTTGACGGTAGTTTAAAAACCAAGATAAAAGAGCTTAAAACGGAAATAAGTAAATAAAATAATTAGAAATTAAATTCATTTATAGATAAATTAAAACATATGTCTAGCAGTACAAAAGACTTCGTAGTTGAACAATTAAAAAAGCAGATTGCTGAATTCAAAGCTGATGTTACCAAGCAGTTGGTTGGTAAAGTGGTTGAAATCGGTGATGGTATTGCTCGTGTTTCAGGCTTGTCAGATGTTATGGCTTCTGAAATGGTTGAATTTTCCAAAGGCGAAATCGGCGTGGCATTGAATCTGGAAGAAGATCGTGTCGGTATCATGATTTTGGGAGAGTATAAAAATATCAAAGAAGGTGATGAAGTAAAATCAACCGGCAAGATTTTGTCTATTCCAGTGTCAGAAGAAATGATCGGCCGTGTCATTAATCCATTAGGAATTGCAGTGGATGGTAAGGGCGATATCACCGCAAAAAAATATTATCCGGTAGAAAAAATCGCACCAGGCGTTATTTCACGTAAATCTGTAAATCAACCGGTGCAAACTGGAATTAAGGCAATCGATGCGATGATTCCGATCGGACGTGGACAAAGAGAATTGATTATCGGCGATCGACAAACAGGAAAAACCGCTATTGCTATTGATACGATTATCAATCAAAAAGGGCAGAATATGAAATGTATTTATGTTGCTATCGGCCAAAAAGAATCAAAGATTGCACGCATTGTAGGTGAATTAGAAAAAAGAGGCGCCATGGAATATACCACCGTTGTTGTAGCTGGAGCATCTGACTCCGCTGCGCTTTCATTTATTTC